>LFEF01022258.1_pt1 | contig 35273 bp, 28 predicted proteins | sample 619371 | NCBI WGS metagenome assembly LFEF01 (sample SAMN03014291, study PRJNA259931) | freshwater metagenome | biome: lake; feature: waterbloom | place: China: Taihu Lake | collected 2006-08 | depth 0 m m
GCAAGAGGCACTCTTGCAAGAGGCAAGAGGTGTTTAGATATGTGTAATTAATTTTGCTTAGGTACTTAGGAATATCCTAAGCCTAGATAAGCCTGAAACTTTCTCAAGCTGATATCGTGATCACCTCTAAAGTAAGGTTTACCCTTGACTAAAAATCTTTCGATAGGATAGCAGTGTAAAAGCAGTAAACTTTGAGTAACAGTACCAAAAAGAAACTGGTCAAATACTTGGCAATAAAGCTTAAATTGTTCCAGTTCTAGAATCTCGCTTAACTGTTGTTCTTTGTCTGCAATTCTATCCTGATAGGCGACAATATCCTTAGCTAATAGCTGACTAAACTCACTAATTCCAGTCCCAACCGTGTTTTTAATGCGCGAGTTATTTCTCAGTCCGGCAATATGTCCTAATGTAGGATTAAACCCATTAACTCCAATGGGTGCGGCTCTTTTAGAAAGACGGATGGCAAGTCAAACAAGCATCGCTGTGTGTCTTGAAGTAGTAGAACAACAAGCTTGAATCACAGTTGTGAGCAAAGGAACACCATCTTGATACAAAGCCCGATGATGCCGTTGATGCTCTTGCTGTAAATGAAAGTGCCAATAATCAGGCCAATCACCGCTAACCTGAAGGGAGCGAAGACGTAAAACCGCCTCAGTACCCTTGAGACTCCATCTCGCCCCCGTAATGTCCATGCGGTCTTTAATCAAGTAACGACAAGCCCCCTCAATTACCCCCGTAGCAATGGGAAAACCTGCCGCCAAATAATCTTGATAGCGGAGATAATCGCGATGATTAAGCAAATAATTGGCACATTTATCCACAGAAGTGCGTTGTTCGTCCGTCAATTTCAGCCGAGTAGCACAACCACCCATCGCGGCAGCGACAGAACTCGATTTACCTTCAAGAATACGCAGTAAACGTTCACTCACCCAATCTTCGGCTGCTTGGCTACTGGGAGCATGAAACACAAAGGCTGCTTTCCAGAGATATTCAATCAGATGAATCAGGTCGAGAACAATTGTCAGGCGGATGTCGTGTTTTTGAGCCAATTCTTGGAGTAGACGTAATTGTGTCTGATTACCATCAACTAAGGCAACCCAGTTTTTTTGTTGATGGGGGTCACGGGACAAAGCTTCGTCAAAGGCCACGGAAATTACGGTTTCGGGTTCTTTGACCAAACTCGCCCATACCCGCTTGGCTTGTGGTCGAGGACGCTTGCTCCCCTGATCGGGTTTGGGATTGACGATTTGTGCTGCGGTACGGCTCAATGGGTTAATGGTATAAACCGCCGCTACGGTAGCCATCCGCTTTGAGTTGCGCTTTTCTCCGGCTGTTAAACGTTTTTTCAGCTTTCTTTGTCCGGCTATGGCTCTTTTCTGGGTGCTAGGACGCAAATCTTCTCGTCTCATCGGAAATTTTGGGTCTGAAACCCCGCCGTTCTAGGTTGGCTTTACGTTAGAATTAAAAGGCCAGTCTCGAAAACCAAGTGGACGGCGCAGCACCGTTCGGCTGAGCTCACGGCCGAAGCCTTGAAAACTCGGCTTAGGGGGTTCCGACCAGAAAAGCTTGGCCGGGTAAAAAGTCGCGCGCAACAAGTACAAGAAGCTATAGGCGGTCAACGTACCGTGGGACACACGGAATCGGGCTTCTGAAATGGGGCGAAAGTCTGTGGACTCTGTGTAAGACAGTACATGGTTTTTTAACTGTGGTATGCGACGGTGGTGGAAGCAGAAACTTAAATCGTGAGGTTTAGGAATCGCCGCACTTTTAGGGCGGCGAGGATGTCAAGGCTAACCATTACCCCAATTCTAGAATTATCCGTTTTTTTAGGTTTTCTTGACTACTATTCGGCGGTAGCCAATCCAGTTTCGGTGCTGCCGGTGGTGCGACGACGGGTGAGAGTATTAAAGAGCATAATTCCGATCGCTTTGATCAGATTACCTTCCAACTCTTGGAACATTTTCATGTTCATGCCAAAAGCGGCGTTAGCTTCGGTGACAATGCGATCGGCCATGGCTTGATCCACTGGTAACTCGTCGAGGGTTTGACGATAGTGGTTTTTATAGGCTTTTTCGTCGGAAATATCTTTGAAATCATAGAAAGCCGTGCCACCAGTTTCCAGATTCATCGCTTTTTCGGCGATTTTTTTCAAGATTTGCCCCCCGGACAGATCGCCGAGATAACGGGTATAGGAATGAGCGACTAATAATTCGGGTTCTGTTGTGGCGATTTCCCGAATCCGGTCAACGTAGGCCTGACCTGCCGGAGATAAAGCGATCTCGTTGCGCCAATTTGGACCGTAATAAAAATATAAATCCTGTTCGAGTGTATTTTTGCGATTGAGTTCAGGAAAACAGATTTTAGAAACAACGGGATGACTAGGAAGTTTTTCCATCTCCTCCTCCATGGCCGAATAGACGAAGTAGAGGTTAGCCACCAGTTTGCGATAGGAAGTTTTTTCTACCACGCCTTTGAGAAAACACTTGACAAAACCGACGTTTTCTGCCATGGTGTGGGATTTTTTCGTGCCTTCCCGCAGTTGAGTTGATAAATTAACGCTCATATTATGATCACCTGTTGGGATGAGTAGAATGGATCGGGTTCGTTACAGATGCTTACTAAAACCGTCTATTTTGGTAGATTAAACTGAATTGATCGGTAATTTTATTAAGAATTTTTACAGTACCGATGGGGGAGCTTAGGGGAGAAATTTAGCTCTAGCAGGACTTGACCGCCGGTTAAAACCGGTATCGATCGAGATGGCGCAATTGTAAAGATTAGTGAAAAACTGCTCCCTAGTTGATCTTGGGGAGAGAGAGGGCATAATTTAGCACCAATATCAATTCTTGCTCGACATTCTTCACACTTCTTAGCAATTCTTAACATTCACGAGACTTATATCAGCAAAATTTCACAAATTAAAACCGAATTTAGCAATCATGCTTATAATCAGTACAGGATTCTTTATGTTGTGCTAAACTCAAGCCCTTGAGAGACAAAGCCCTAGGGGCGATGTCAGCGAGAACACATTGAGCAACCCCCTACCCAAACCCTTAGTCATAACACTCTGGTAATGCCCCGAATACTTGTAATCGATGATGATCCTGCAATCGCGGAATTAGTCTCCATCAACCTGGAGATGGCGGGTTATGACGTTAATCCCGCAGAGGACGGGATTAAAGGCCAGGCCTTGGCCGTCCAGTTACAACCCGATTTAATCATGCTGGATTTAATGTTGCCCAAAGTCGATGGTTTTACCGTCTGTCAGCGTTTGCGACGAGATGAACGCACGTCCGACATCCCGATTTTGATGCTCACAGCCTTAGGACAAACCCAAGATAAAGTGGAAGGTTTTAATGCGGGTGCTGATGATTACCTGACCAAACCTTTCGAGGTGGAGGAAATGTTAGCTAGGGTGCGCGCCCTGCTCAGACGCACCGATCGCATTCCCCAAGCCGCTAAACACTCAGAAATACTCAGTTTTGGACCTTTAACCCTGGTTCCCGAACGTTTTGAGGCGGTCTGGTTTGAAGGTGTGGTCAAGTTAACCCATCTAGAATTCGAGTTACTCCACTGTCTTCTCCAACGTCACGGTCAAACCGTTTCCCCCAGTGATATTCTCAAGGAAGTCTGGGGATACGATCCCGATGATGATATCGAGACTATTCGCGTTCATATTCGCCATCTGAGAACGAAACTAGAACCCGATCCCCGCCACCCTCGCTATATTAAAACCGTTTACGGTGCGGGTTATTGTCTGGAGTTACCCACCAATGAACAGGTGGTGCTTGATTCATCGGCGGCAACGGTTTAAACAGGGAGCAATTGTCTAGATAGGCAATAGGGACAATTGTTTCCTCGCTCCTCCTCCTCTTCAGATTGAGAAGGTTTGACCGGCGGTTCGGTTTTGATGGCTATGGCTGAGGCCTCTTTTTGGCCCTGACTATAACCAGGGGAAAACACCCCCAGCAAGTCAGGACAATGGCGGGAGTAACTACTGGTTTAAGGTAAATCCGTCGCCCCCATCAAAAAGCGATCGCACTCTCTGGCGGCCCCGCGACCTTCATTAATCGCCCAAACCACCAAACTTTGACCACGACGACAATCCCCCGCTGCAAAGACTTTCGGTAAGCTAGTGGCAAATTGACCGTGTTCGGCCTTGATATTGCTGCGGGCATCCTTTTCTAAGCCTAAATCATCGAGTAAAGGCTGTTCCGGTCCCAAAAATCCCATAGCCAATAGAACTAACTGCGTCGGGACGAATTTTTCGGTTCCCGCCACCGGTTGGGGGATAAACTGCCCTTTTTCGTTGCGTTGCCATTCCACCCATACCGTGTGAATCCCCGTCACGTTACCCTCGCTATCCCCCTCGAATTTAGTCGCCGTGGTGGTATAAACCCGGGGGTCATCGCCAAAACGTGCGGCCGCTTCCTCTTGTCCATAGTCCAGACGGTAGATTTTCGGCCATTCGGGCCAGGGATTATCGGCAGCCCGTTCTCGGGGCGGTTGCGGCATGATCTCTAATTGGGTGACGCTACGGCAGTTATGACGCAGGGAAGTCCCCACACAGTCGGTTCCCGTGTCACCACCGCCGATAATTACCACGTCTTTACCCGCGGCCGAGATAAAATCCTCCCCCGGCTGTCCGTCTAATAGTGCTTTTGTATTAGCGGTGAGAAACTCCATGGCGAAGTGAATGCCCTTTAATTGGCGACCTTCGATGTTTAAATCCCGGGGTTTGGTGGCCCCGGTACAGATAACCACGGCATCGTATTCGTTTAATAGGTCTTGGCTGCTGATATCCTTGCCCACTTCCGTGTTACAGACCATTTTTACCCCTTCCTGTTCGAGCATCTGGAGACGACGCAGAACCACTTCTTCCTTATCTAACTTCATGTTGGGGATACCGTACATTAATAGTCCACCGGGGCGATCGGCCCGTTCATAAACTGTCACCCAGTGACCGGCTTTATTTAACTGGTCGGCGGCTGCTAATCCAGCAGGTCCAGAACCGATCACGGCCACTTTTTTGCCGGTACGGATGGCGGGGGGATTGGCAGTAATCCACCCGGATTCCCAACCTTTGTCAATAATCGAACATTCAATATTTTTGATCGTAACGGGGGGATTATGAATACCGAGAACACAGGAACCCTCACAGGGAGCGGGGCAGACTCTACCGGTAAATTCGGGGAAATTATTGGTTTTATGGAGGCGATCGAGGGCTTCTCGCCACAATCCTCGATAGATTAAATCATTCCATTCGGGAATCAGGTTATTAATCGGGCAACCACTGGCCATGCCACTAATTAGCGTTCCCGTGTGACAAAATGGTGTACCACAATCCATACAACGGGCGGCCTGATTGCGGAGTTTATCTTCTGGCATGGGAAGATGAAACTCATCCCAATTATGAAGGCGATCGAGGGGGGTAAGTTCGGAAGGAAGTTCACGCAGGAATTCGATAAAGCCAGTCGGTTTGCCCATAGTCTTTTTTATCTCTGTCGTTTATTCCCTATCTTCCTTCAGGGTTCGATCGATCCCCGCAACTTTACCGATTTCTTTAATCTTATCGGCAGCTCAGTGGACTAACAGGCGGTAATTTTGACAAATTCGGGAATTAACTGTGGCGGCGACCATTGACCGAATTGAGTTAAAAACAGGCGATTTCAAGAGGAAGGGGGCAATTCTAACGGGATAGCCCCGATGATTCCCTTACGAAAATCATTGAGTAACTGCATGGCTGCCCTTTCTTTATCTTCTTGATATTTGAGATTGGCCAATTTTTCGATAAAATCTTCCCCAGTCATGTCTAGGGTATTCAACCCGTAACGAGATTGTAAAAGTCCTTCATAGTGTAATTCTATTAATAAATCGACAAAAGCCGCCGCTATCCTTTGGTTATCATAACCAGCATCCCCAATATCCTCACAGATAGCTAATTTCACCGCATCCCTTTGATTATCTAAACGGGAAGGAATCACCCCCGGCGCGTCTAATAGTTCTAAGGTGTCGGAAATTCGTACCCATTGTAATTGTCGCGTTACTCCGGCCCTGCGGGCGCTGGCGACGACTTTTCGCCCTAATAAACGGTTAATCAGGGCAGATTTACCCACATTGGGAAACCCGATCACCACGGCGCGCACTGGACGCGGTAACATTCCTCTTGTTTGGCGTTTTTGGTTAATTTCATCGCCAATTTTTTCCGCCGCTTTGATAATTGCTTTAACTCTTTCTCCCTGTTTAGCGTTAGTAAAATAGACGGTTTCTCCTTGACTTTTAAACCATGTTACCCATTGTTGCTGGGCAGATTCGGGAATCATATCGAGACGATTTAAGATTAACAAGCGCGGTTTATTGCCAATCCAATCGTCCACCTGCGGATGATGGGAAGCTAAGGGAATGCGAGCATCGCGCACTTCTAGGACCACATCCACGAGTTTAAGATGTTCCTTGAGTTTTCTTTCCGCTTTGGCAATATGACCGGGATACCATTGAATTAACGACATGGGAGATGGGAGTATAAAATTAAATCTTATCAGAAATAGTCCCTAGATAGCTATAATTATCTGAGAAAAAGTTTAGTAATTTCACTGCAATTATAACAGGATTGTCGATGACTAATTTAAAAAAATGGCAAATTATTAAATCCGAGCTAGTTTTTAATAATCGTTGGTGTCAAGTCCGTCAAGACGCAGTGAAGTTATCCTCTGGACAAGTTATCGACGATTATTTTGTTAATATTCGTCCTGAAATTGTTTTAGTTGTTCCGGTTACTGGGGATAATCAATTGGTTTTTGTCCGTCAATATCGTCACGGAGTTAAGGAAATTTTATTGGAATTTCCCGCCGGGGCAGTAGATGGGGGTGAAGATAATATTACTGCGGCAGCGCGTCGGGAATTCGAGGAGGAAACTGGTTATCAAAGTGATTCTCTAATACCTCTGGCTGTTTTGTACGATAATCCTGTTAAAGATACTAACAGAATTCATATTTTTTTGGCTCTTAATGCTACTCCCACTGGTCAACAAAAGTTAGATATTACCGAGGAAATTGAAGTTATTCTTCGACCTTTACAGGAAATTAATCCCCAGGAAATTACCGTCTCTGGTAGTTTGGCTGCTTTCTATTTAGCTAGGGATTTTTTAAAGCAAAATTAAGGAGTTATAGCAGTTATATTCATGGGGAGGTAGGAAGTTTTCGTTTATTCCCACTTCCCCACTTCCCGCTCTCCTACCTCTGCGCTTTTCTCTACTGTTTGAACAGGATTTGTATTACTTTAAGTTTTATTTTTTTCACTTGTCTATGAGTAATTTTTTGATGATTGCTGGCTTTATTCTATCAGCTTATGCGATTGTTGCCAATGATTCCCTACAAACTTTAGGTACTTTTTTAAGTGCCAATGAAAAACATCCCTGGTGGATTTTATGGCTGTACACCAGTATAATCTTAGCCTCGATTTTTATTGCTGGTTGGTACATTAATCAGGGAGATGTGGCTTATAATCGACTAGAAATGATTCCCTTCCCAGAAACTTTTACTTGGATTTATATCGTTCCTCCCCTAGCAATTTTAATTCTCACCACTTGGGGAATACCCGTGAGTACAACCTTTTTGGTTTTAACAGTTTTTGCTCCCCAATCTCTAGATGAAATGTTAATTAAATCTGCGTGGGGTTATGCTATTGCTGTTATAGTGGGGTTAGTCATCTATCGAATTATTTATCGATTAGAAAACTTTTTCCTAGAAACAGTTAATAAAGAACCTCAAAAAATCTGGGTGGTTTTACAGTGGTTATCTACTGGGTTTCTCTGGAGTCAATGGTTAATGCAAGATTTTGCTAATATTTTCGCCTATCTTCCCAGAAAGTTAGCGGCAACATGGTTAGTTTTATCTCTAACAGTTATGCTACTCCTGCAAACCATCATTTTTATTAATCACGGTGGTCAAATCGAGAAAATTGTCACTAGCAAAACTAACGCCCATGATCCGCGTTCTGCAACAATTATTAACTTAATTTATGGTCTAATTTTACTGTTTTTCGTTGGCTATAATCATATTCCCATGAGTACCACTTGGGTATTTTTAGGTTTATTAGGAGGTCGAGAAATTTCTCTGACTTTAACCAGAGAAACCCCTAATTTAGCCGCCACGGGTAAATTGGTTTTAGGGGATGCCTTGAAAGCTTTTATCGGTATGATTGTTAGTGTTGCTATCGCTCTTGCTTTACCTCTGCTCGCTCAAAAACTTAACTATCTATAGGGAGTGGGGTGTGGGGTGTGGGGTGTGGGGAGATGTAAATTAAGAATAACAAGATTGGGCAGATAGGCGATCGATTGATGCCCTGGAGTGATAAAGTTTTCTATTGCTGATAATCTCGAAATTATCGTTCAACCAGATTAAAGATGCTTCTCTGACTAGACCTTCTTCAAGAGTGACTAGGGAAAAATTGCGAGATTTACCCCTATCGGAGTGGAGAATGCGAGGGACACTGGCAGCATTCAGATAAACGGTTCCCATCTCGGAAGTGACCACGGGATTGCGTAAACGGGAAGTAGTATGACGGAGACGGTGGTGCATATGACCGAAACTGACGAGAGGAACCTGTTTTCCTAATAGCTGTGCTTGTGCGATGGCCGCTGCTAAATCCGGATCCCCGTGGTCCCCTCCCAAAGGTTGCCAATCGCGACCACAGATAGCTTCCGCTTCCTTTCCCAGTCCGGCTGGACCATTGTGACCTAAAAAAATCAGGTTATTATAGGCAGTATCTTGAATATTAGCGATAATTTTGGCGGTAGATTCGGCAAAACTGCTGATATTATAGCGTTCTTGAAAAAATTCTCCATTTTTCCACTCGGACCCTCCCCAAGTAAAGGGACGACCCCCAACAATCGAAAGCTGTAAACTGGGTAGGTCTAGTTTTGAGTAACCCACATGAGCAACCCCTAATAATTCTAACTGGGCGGTGACACGATCTTCTTTATCGCGATCGTAGGGACATTTTTTTCGTCCCCAGGAGGTGGCACTATACCAAGCGTCATGATTACCGAGAATAACGGCTTTTGGTAAGGACAAACTAGCAATCCGACCGACAATTTCTAGGGATTCATTGCCAAAATCCCCCACAAATAGGGCTAAATCGACTTGTAAAGCTTCTAGAGCTAAATTATCTTCTATTTCCCATTGGTCGTGAACGTCACCGATGACGGCGATTTTATAGGTGCGAGGGAAAGAACTTACCATTACCAGTTATTAACTATCATTTACCATTAAAGATCATAACTAGGGTTTGCAGCAAAAAGTACGGGCGAAGCATTCGGATAGAAAATCTCCGGTTTCAGCGATAGGTTATTGCCCGAATGCTTCGCCCCTACAGGACGCGGGCCGATGAAGACGCAAGGTTTTGAACCACGATTCTCTCAAAATCTTGCATCTGTGGGAGCGAAACAGAACCCTAAAACCCTTACCTCGTCTATATTTCACATTTATTCAGCAAACCCTAACTAGGATTGGTAGTCGAAAACCGTGGGCAAGAAAGAGAGATTTTTTCTCAAATTACCAATGAAAAGGTAAAGATTTAAAACAAAGTTACCCACAGTCATCGGTTTGTTTGTAAATTTAGATACAGAATTATCAGGGTGATCTGTGTATGTCTTTACTACAATACCGCACTACTGCCGTTGTTACTTGCCCCCAAGCAAACACATGGGTACAACTCAGAATGCTTCCCTCTCCATACAGCTTTGATGAAGCACTACTACTCTGTGAACAGGATCAGGGCCGTTGGGTGGCATGGATTCCCGATTTTGGCGAAATTATCTTGATTGAAGGACAATTTGAGGGATAAACTAACTCTTGCTTACAATTAAAGCAGATAAACAGCGATCGATCACTTGTTTTAATACAAGTGCCGTCCAATCAATATCGGCTGCGCTGGTGTCCCTTCCCAGGGTTAAACGAATTCCCGCTAATGCCTCTCGATCGCTGTAGCCCATAGCTTTTAAAATTGGACTGGGGGAAAGTTTGCCACTATGACAGGCGGATCCGGAACTAATGCCGATTCCTGCTAAATTAAGCTGACGAACTAGCTGTTTTCCCGTGATGTGACTATTATCGTCGGGACGGACAATAAAGCTGACGTGGTGGGGTAAACGATAGAATCGGTCCCCCGTGGGCAGCAGATAAGGATAATCAGCTAAGAGGTCAAATAATCGATCTCGCAGGGCGATTAAACGCATTTTTTCGCTAATTAAGTCTTTTTGGGCTAATTCGGCCGCTAAACCGAAAGCTGCGATCGCTGGTACGGCTTGGGTTCCCGATCGCAGACCTTTTTCCTGACCACCGCCCCGCAGTAATGGTAGAATATCGACACCGGCTCTGATGTATAAAGCTCCCGATCCTTGCATTCCATAAATTTTATGGCTAGAAAGAGATAATAAATCTATGGGCAGTTTCCGCACATTAATATCGCATCTTGCCGCCACCTGCACCGCATCGGTGTGAAAAAGAACACCCCTTTCTCTGGCAATGCTGCCCAATTCTTCAATCGGTTGTAGAGTTCCCACCTCACTTTGTCCGTAAATAATGGAAATTAAGACCGTATCGCTTTGAATTGCGGCTTTTAGGTCTAAAGGATTAACCCTACCTTGACGATTGACGGGAAGACGAGTAATTTGCCAACCTTGCTGCTCTAATTGTTTACAGGGTTCAGCGATCGCCGAATGTTCCACACTAGAAATAATTATATGACGGGGGCGGTTATACTGTTGAGCAACCCCGATAATCGCTAAATTATCGGCTTCCGTGCCGCCAGAAGTGAAGATAATCTGGTCTGGATTGGCATTAATTAACCCTGCTACCTGTTCTCTGGCCATTTCGATGACTGTCGCCGTATCCTGTCCCCAACTGTGTAAACTGGAGGGATTACCCCAATGATGCTGGAGAATAGTGGCAACCCGCTCGATTACTTGGGGATGAGTGGGGGTAGTGGCACTATAGTCAAGATAAATTTGCATTATTTTACAATCTGGGAAATGAGAGTCAAGTACAAGCAGCTATTCTCAGTTTAGCGGCTTAGGTTTAACACTCGATCGATTGTCGGAGCAGTTAAATCATCCCCTGATAAAAATAGAGATGCCGATTAAAGCATCCCCACAGATCTGATTTTAGTTGTAACCCAAAACAAATCAATTCTGATTAGGGTCAGTGGCTGCGGCCATTTGCATTCTCTGCACCAGATTATCGAGGGCTAATTCTAGATGTAAACCGGCATCTACGGCGGTCCAACCCTGTTCGGTTAGGTGTCGCCATTCAAAGTGTAGGTGCGGACCGGTAGAAAGTCCCGTACTACCCACACGACCGATAACCGCCCCCTGTTCCACCCATTCTCCCGGTTTGACAGTAATTTCCGAAAGGTGGGCATAACGAGATTCTTGACTACCATCGAGGTGACGTAAAATCACCGTTAATCCGTAACCTCCTAACCAGTCGGCGGTGGCCACTTCCCCTGCGTAGGCGGCTAATACAGGTGTTCCCATCGGTGCGCCTAAATCAGTACCCGCGTGCATGGCCCGATTCCCGCTGACTGGATGATTTCGCCACCCGAAAACCGAGGTAATTTGGGCGGGAAGAGCGAGGGGAAAGAGTAAATCGGTGCGTTGAGTTGGGTTAGAATCCGTGGGACTTAAACGGGTGGCCCGCTCATAGGTGGTCGCTTCGCTGATGGCCTCCACTTCTGCGCGAGTCACGGGGGCCAAAGCTAATTTTACGCCATTCCATTCCGGGGGATTGAGGGCTACCACCTGACTTGGAATCACCGTCGGGGCGGCCAGACGTACCGGGGCGCTAGAAGCGACGAGAGTGGGGGCATAACGACCCAGGGAATTATTAGCGATAACCGGCTGATTTCGGGGCTGCCGTCCTACCCGCACGGCCGGATTAGGATTGAGACGCACCCGGGCCAGATTAACCGGGGGTAAGGGTTTGGCCACAGTGCTGACCGGCTGACGACGGGGGGACCGGGCCGCCAGATTACAGCTACCTCCTACCAGTTGACCATTTTGGGCGATGGTTTGGCAACCACTGCGGCGCTCGGTGACGACAACGGAACTGGGGGGGTTAAAGTTTCTAGTATCGATAAAATTATTTTTACCGCCGGCCCGGGGGGCAAGGGTAGGCATATCGGTTTGATGGTTTTCAGGGATAGCCAGACGGGGGGCAGGATTAGTATTTTCTTTGATAACGGGGGCTTTTAGAGTCGGGGCGGGATTTTCCACTACCGGGGTTTCGCTGCCAGTTTCGGAATTAGCGATCGCATTGGGAGCAAGAGTGATCAGACCGCTAATCACTAAACCGAGACCACTGCATAAACTCAGCTTCTTTTTTAAGGATTTTCCTAGAAAAAGTTTCAATATCACCGATGAAGGATACATAGGGCGGCCTCACTTCTCACAGTTTAGTCAAAAAAATATTTAGACTCAATTATAGCCGAGACTAACCCTGCCAGCCGGTATATAAATTTCGCTACTGGCATTGTCCGAAGTTAATTTAACTTTTAATTCCCCTCGATCGCTTACCCCCGTTATTATGCCCTGATAGCCCTCAAAAGCTATCTTTTGACCAAAATTGGCAAAAAGTCCTAAATAGGAGGCTAATAGGGCTTTTATGCCGTGATTACAGTAATATTCATAGCCGTATAGGATAGCATCGCTGGTGACATCGGTTAATTGAGCGATCGAGGTGATTTTATTGCCGGCCAAAGCTTGTAAATTAATGCCAGTGGGGGGGACGGGATTGGCCCAATTGATGCCCACTCCGATGACTGCTTGCGGGATGTTTTGCCCCTGAATACGGGTTTCTAGGTTAATTCCCCCTAGTTTGCGCCCTAATAATACCAAATCGTTCGGCCATTTGATTTTAACAGGTATTTCTTGACAATTCAGGTGATGAGCGATGCCCCAAACTGTAGCGAGAACGAGATGGGCAGATTTATCCACCTCTAAATCAAGATTTAACGCCAAAGATAAATATAATCCTCCCGTTTCAGAAATCCACTCCCGTCCCCATTGTCCTCTCCCAGCACTTTGTTGACGAGCAGTCACCACAAAAGGCGGATTTTCCCCCGATTCTAATAATTGCCACGCTTTAGTATTAGTGGAAGGTAATAGCTCAAAGTGATGGATTTTGGGCATAAATTGGAAGTGGGGAGTATTTTCAGTGATCAGTAAACAGTAATCAGTGACCTGATACTAAATCCGTTGAGTATAGGCTAAATATCAGGACAGGCAAAAGGCAAGAGGCTTCGGCCGTGAGCTCAGCCGAACGGCAAAAGGCAAAAGAGGGAATAGATAATCAGTTTTTAATAACCGGATTGAGTATGAAAACTGACATCTGATCACTGATAACTGAATCACTGATAACTGATCACTGATAACTGATAACTGACCAAAAGCTTGGATTGAATGATCAAGTGGGAAGTAATACGGCCATCCGTTGAGTATAGGCTACATATCAGGACAGGCAAAAGGCAAGAGGCTTCGGCCGTGAGCTCAGCCGAACGGCAAAAGGCAAAAGAGGGAATAGATAATCAGTTTTTAATAACCGGATTGAGTATGAAAACTGACATCTGATCACTGATAACTGAATCACTGATAACTGATAACTGAATCACTGATAACTGATCACTGATAACTGATTAGGTGCAGGGGAGAGAACGCAGGTACTCACTGAGGTGGGAACGTAAACCGATGCCATGGAAAAGCGGGCCACGACTGCCTAATTCAACAATACTGACAGCGGCCACGGGCATTTCAAATCGATCGCGATAACGGCCCACATCAATACCCATCAGACTACAGAGCATGATCCGGATGGTGGCCTTGTGGGAAACGATCAAGATATTGCCATCACTGTGGGTGTGTTCGATTTCCTCCAAAACGGCTGCGGAACGACGGGCTATATCGATACCCCTTTCCCCGTTGGGGGGAGCATTCCAAGCCGGATCCGTCAACCAACGTACATAGAGATCATGATATTGACGATCGATATCGTTGGGGTGCATACCTTCCCAAAGACCATAACCGATCTCTTGTAATCCCTGGCGGATTTCTAATTTCAGTCCTACCGCTTCACAGAGGGGTTTAGCGGTTTGAATAGCTCTTTGTAGGGGACTGACGTAGGCTGCGCGCCAAGGTAAAGAACGATAGACATCGGCGAATTCCTCCGCCATTTCGATGCCTTCGGCAGTCAAACCGGGGTCATTTTCTGGAGTACCACAGTATCCTCCCGTTTTGCTATAGGCCGTTTGTCCGTGTCGCAGAAAATATAACATCAAGCACATAGTTTTTCAGCAGACCAAATCCGGGGCTTACCTGGTTACTTTTGACTGGTTAGGTTCCCGCTCGCGAGCGCAGGTCATTGCGGAGGTGAGAGCGATCGCCTATAACTTGAAAGAGGGGACCGTGTTCGGCTAATTCGACGATCGTTACCGAGGCCACGGGCATGGCAATTCGATCGCGATAACGGCCGATATCAATGCCTAAAAGAGAACATAACATGATTCGGATCGTTGCTTTATGGGAAACGATCAAAATATGGCCATCATCGTGATTATGGTCGATTTCCTCTAATACTTCCGAACTGCGGCGAGCGATATCGATGCCTTTTTCGCCCCCCGTGGGAGAATTCCAGCCCGGATCTGCTAACCAGCGCACATAATCATCATGAAACTCCCGATTAACCTCGGCTGCGGTTTTTCCCTCCCATTGGCCGTAGGCAATCTCTTTTAATCCTTCCCGTTTGTGGATGGGAATAGCCAAGAGATCGCTTAAAGGGGTGGCGGTGGCTAGGGTGCGCTTGAGGGGACTAGAATAGATCCCTGTCCAAGGCACATCTCGATAGGCAAGAGCGAAATCCTTGGCCATTTCATCGCCAGCCGGGGTTAGTTGCAAGTCTAATCGACCGCAAAAACTACCCGCTTGACTGGCTGTGGTTTCGCCATGACGCAAAAAGTAAAGTTTTAGACTCATCTTTTGGGTGCATCTCAATATTTGTGACTCTCTCCCACTTATACTGATAAGCAGAAGTTATTAAAAGAGGGCGAAGGCAATTCGCCGCTACAATCATATTATTTTCCCAATAGTAAGGCCGCATCGCCCGCGCCCAAAATGCAATATAGATATTTCTGCAAAATTGAGATGCACCCCGTCTTTATCTGGAGAAATCATCCTTTTTCCCCTTTTTTTCTCGGTAATTCTCTAAATTACCACTATATTTAGACTATAGGTCAGGAGATACATCTAACTAAACTGTTACAGTTAACCGGTAATAAGCTAAGACGCATTTAAAGCGCTTATTCTTAAGATTAGCCGAATCTCCCCCAATCCCTTTACTGTTGCCTCTTGCAAGAGTGCCTCTTGCCTCGTCTCAACAAGCAATTTAAATGCGCGGGCAGCTTAATTGCTGCGGGGAAAGTTGGCCAAACCCTGCCAAGGTTAGCTAAATCGTACGGCAAGCTAACTCAGCAATTTAAGCGAAAATTCTGCCCTTCTCTAGGATGCCATTCCGGGTTAATCTGGGTTTTGTGACAATTTATGGCTAAATTTTAAGAGGCAGTATGGAACGCACTTTCTTAATGATTAAACCCGACGGTGTGCAGCGCAATCTGGTGGGGGAAATTATTCAACGCTTTGAAGCTAAAGGTTTTACGCTGGTTGGGTTGAAAATGATGCAGGTTTCTAGCGAATTAGCGGAAAAACACTACGCTGTTCATAAAGAACGACCCTTTTTCCCTTCGTTGGTCGATTTTATTACCTCCTCCCCCGTGGTGGCCATGGTTTGGCAAGGAGAAGGAGTAATTGCCTCCGCTAGAAAAATTATTGGCGCCACTAATCCCCTCAATGCTGAACCTGGTACGATTCGCGGTGATTTTGGCATTAGTGTCGGACGCAATCTTATCCATGGTTCCGATGGCCCAGATACCGCCAAAGATGAAGTTAGTCTCTGGTTTAGCGATGCAGAATTGGCTAATTGGACTCCCGCCATCACTCCCTGGGTGGTAGAGTAAATCCCCACTTGAAGCCGTTAGGAGTCAGGAGATAGGAGTCAGTGTTCAGGGATCAGGAGACAGGAGATTGTTTTACTTCCTTCTCCCTTCTCCCCACTCTGCAAGAACTACCCCTGCATACTTTGTGCTTTTTGTCAAAAAAACTTTTTTTTTGCAATAAAACTACACAAAAAAAAGATCATCGTTGTGGGTGAAATTGACTGATTTACCTGTCTGAATTGGGATTACCTTGTAGGTGTGGCAAGGGTTTCAACGATTGCTGCCCCAAAAAGCACAGAACAACCCATTGTGAAATTCAGTAAAATCGCTGTTACCATTGTAACATCGTTGTTAAATAAAAATCTTTCTCAATTAATTCTTAAGAATTTGTAAATATTGCGGAATGTTAATTTAAATATTCTCAAGCTTTTGGAGTCAATAAATAATTTTTGCTTATCTTTGTCGAAGATTGGGTTAGAAGTCAGGAGTCAGGAGTCGGTCGTCAGTATTCAGGAGATAGGAGACTTTTTTATTTATTCTCCCCACACCCCACACCCCACACCCCACACCCCACACCCACTTCCCCAATGGCCAATCAAGGTTGGATTTATCGAGATAAAATTAGCAAAAATCAGGCAGGATTAAGCCTATTAGCTTACTATACGGGCAAATATCCCCATTCTAGCCCAGAAGAATGGCTCGATCGCATTTTATCAGGAGCAATTCTAGTCAACGGTCGTCCCGCTTGCCCCGATACAGTCTTAGAAATCGGGCAGCAATTGACCTATCAGCGCCCGCCTTGGACAGAACCGGATGTACCGCTCTTTTTTGAGGTACTCTACGAGGATGCCGAGGTGTTAGTGGTGGCGAAACCTTCGGGATTACCGGTGTTAGCGGGGGGTGGATTTCTCGAACATACTCTTATCCATTTGGTACATCAGCATTATACCGAGGTCACTCCCTATCCAATTCATCGTCTTGGTCGCGGCACTTCGGGCATAGTCTTAATGGCGAAATCAAAGCCCGCCAGAGCTAAATTGAGTCAACAGATGCGAGAGGGGAAAATTACCAAAATATATCGAGCTTTAGTGGGTCAGGGCGACATACCGGATAATTTTACTATTAATCAAGCGATCGGGAAAATCGCCCATCCCATTTTAGGCTACGTTTACGGTGCGCTCACAGATGGGTTATCGGCCCGCAGCGATGGTCGAGTCTTAAAAAAACATCCCGATAGTACCCTATTAGAAGTACAAATTTTTACGGGCAGACCCCATCAAATTCGCATTCATCTGGCCTTTTTTGGCTATCCCTTAATCGGTGATCCCTTGTATGGTCTGGGAGGATTACCGCGACCGGATGCAGTCCCGGGAGATTGTGGTTATTATCTCCATGCCAATCAAATCCTTTTTAATCATCCCAGTACGGGCAGAATAATCTCTATTTCCTGTCAGCCGCCACCCGAATTAGTCAACAGCAATTCTCATTTTGAAAACAAAAGAAGATAAAGTTCTCTATGTGAACAAGAGAACTTCTGTCTAATTATCATTTTTTTTCAAGATAATCATCATAATTAGCTTCAAGAGACAGTTTTAAAATATCTGCCCATAAAAAACTTATCTCAACTCATAAATTTAGCTGAAATTCTGACCTAATTTGTGGTTTTTTCAATGAATAAAATAATCTTTCCTTCTCTCGAAAAATTGACATTTTTAACTAGAATTTATTTTTTTGAGCGGGACATATTCGGTAAGAATAAACAAGAAAAACTCTGACCAATTCTTAAAACAAAAATATTTTAATAAAGTACGAATATCATTAAAAAAACTGGTGCGAGTAACTAATAACTCACGAATCTTTTGATAAGTATGATTAACTAAATCTAAACCGGTATGAAATAAAAAAGCTAGTAAATTTAAAGACAACAAGAACTCGCATAAATGACTTTGACCATGACCAAAATTATGTTCTAAATTATAACCGTGATTTTTAAGAACGTTATTTCCTTCATTCTCAACTTTCCATCTGCTGCGTCCAGCTTTGACAATTTTTTCAACATTATTTTCAGTAATTTGATGATTGGTAATCCAATTATTTTGATAGATAATTTTCTGTGTTTTTTCATTAATGACCGTGACTTCACACCAATTAACTTCGAGACTTGACTCGACCTCTCTCAGAGGAACTCTAGAAACATAACGATAACGATAAATGAGATTCTTTCGTCCATCCCATTGTTTCTTTTCTACGGTTTTAACTTCTCCACTTTTTTCTAAAAATTCTAGCCATTCATATAAGGTTTTATGAGAAGTTTCAAGACAAACAAAAATAAAATTATAACCTTGTTTTAGAGCTAACTCACAGATAGGTTGGCGAGAGTATAAGTCATCTCCTAACAGGGTTACAGGATAACCATACTTCTTTTGATGATTCTTATCTAACCATCTTTTAACAGCCGCATTTTCACAATCTTGTTTTTGCTGCCCATCTTGTTTTTTAATAAATTCTGGTTCTAAATTAATCACTTGTTTTTGCTCAGGAGAAACCACAATTGGCGTGACGCAACCATGAAAATAAGTTGTCGTTCCCTTACGATGATTGCGGCAATTACAATGGGGACAACTAATTTTCTTTGAAGAAAAATATTCCGTACCATCTAAAGCTATTAAAATTTCCTCATCTAAGTAGAAAAAATTTTTAATAACTCCCTGTTTTTTTAACCATTGATAGACTTGTTGAAAAGAGCCAAATATTGTGGCAGCTGGGATAGGATCTAACAGGTTTCTGATTTGATTATCACAAGGTATTTTTTTGATACCAAATAAACTTGAAGCATTATCTTTTCCCTTACTAATTTTCATCAAACGTTGATGCTCTAAAAAAGAAGGTGACTGAGTAAAAAAAACCGAAAAAGCCGCCTTAACTGCATCTTCTACCTGATATTTGGTATTGTTTCCTGGTTTTCTGTCATCGGGTAAGTCATGTAATTCTTGAACTAAAAATTGTATTAATTCAGGAATTTCTAAAGTCACAGCCTTTTTCGTCATCGCAGAACAGTTTGATTAATTAATATTTCCAACTTAATAATTTTACCTCAACAGACAACAATCATCAATTTTTATTTGGTTCTCTTTCTGATGTAGAGAACTTTTGTTCTAGATTTCTCCCATCTTTCAAATATTTTGAGTATAAATACTCTATATACTCACTTCTCTGCGATGCAGTCGCACTCGCGGGAGCGCATTTTGTAGCTTGCTTAAAGCTTTGTTTCTGTCTGTATCACTTGTTACTTTTTAAAATGAGAATTGCTGATTAGTCAATAGACTTCTTGCAGAAGTCAGGCAACAGGCAACAGGCAACAGGCAACAGAAAGAAGAATAGATGCTTTCAGCATCAGGATTGATTACTTTTTGACTTTTGCAAGAGGTTTAAGAGCGCAAATCTCCAAATCTAGCAATATTTAGGGTTGGCTGAACAAATCTAAAAACCTTGTTGGATAAGACTTTTAGACTTTTTTGACCTCAAAAAGTGCCAGACGGGAGTCATCGGGGCGAAAATTCCGGGACTTTTTCCCTAAAAATTAGGTAATTGACCGTCTGAAAATGGGTAAAACCCCACACCCCACACCCTACACCCCACACCCTACACCCCACACCCTGCCCCCAGGAAAAACTTTTTGCCGCAGACCCTATTTAAAACCCCCCAAGCCGGATCGCCAGAGTCGCTAAAAGACCACTTCGGTAATCACGCCCTCAATCCCCCCGAAGCGAGAGCGAGAACCTAAGACAATTCGATACAATATTGTCAACAAGCATTAAGCGATTTAAACTATCGATCGAAGGTAAAAGTCCCGAAGTTATCGAAATCTAGGGGGAGACAAAAACAAGCATGGGTAGAGTAGTAGGCATTGATCTAGGAACAACTAACTCCGTCGTCGCCGTGATGGAAGGCGGAAAGCCAGTGGTCATCGCCAACTCGGAGGGCATGAGAACCACCCCTTCTGTGGTCGGTTTTAATAAAGATGGGGAGTTAGTGGTCGGTCAAATGGCCCGGCGACAAGGGGTACTCAATCCCCAAAACACCTACTATGGAGTCAAACGCTACATAGGTCGTCGCTACACGGAATTAAACCCCGAATCGAAGCGCGTCCCCTACACCATCCGCCGGGATGAGATGGGCAATATCAAAATTAAATGCCCCCGTCTGCAAAAAGAATTCGCCCCCGAAGAAATTTCCGCCCTAGTTTTACGCCGATTAGCCGAAGAAGCCAGCCGTTATCTAGGGGAAGAAGTGACCGGGGCCGTAATCACCGTCCCCGCCTATTTTAACGACTCCCAACGTCAAGCCACCCGGGATGCGGGCCGAATCGCGGGGTTAGAAGTGATGCGGATTCTCAACGAACCCACCGCCGCCGCCCTAGCCTACGGTCTCGATGAACAGGAAAGCAAGAAAATCCTCGTTTTTGACCTGGGGGGCGGTACTTTTGATGTTTCTATCCTGGAAGTAGGTGACGGCGTTTTTGAGGTGAAGGCCACCAGTGGCGACACCCAATTAGGCGGTAATGATTTCGATAAAAGAATCGTCGATTGGTTAGCCAATCAATTTTTGGAACAGGAAGGCGTGGAGCTGCGCCAAGACCGGCAAGCACTACAAAGACTGACAGAAGCGGCAGAAAAAGCCAAAATTGAACTGTCTGGGGTCAGTGTCACCGATATTAATCTACCCTTTATCATCGCCACGGAAGACGGACCAAAACACATTGAAACTCGCCTGAGTCGGGCCCAATTTGAGGAATTATGCGGCGATTTAATCAGTCGTCTCCGTCGTCCTCTCAAACGGGCCCTTTCTGATGCCGGTTTGTCCCCCGTCCAACTAGATGAAGTGGTACTGGTGGGCGGCGGCACGCGGATGCCGGTGGTGAAGGATTTAGTGCGGAGTTTTATCGATAGGGAACCCAATCAAAATGTTAACCCTGATGAGGTTGTAGCGGTCGGGGCGGCTATTCAAGCGGGAATTTTGGGCGGCGAGGTCAAAGACGTGCTGCTCCTCGATGTGACCCCTTTATCCTTGGGTTTAGAAACCATCGGCGGTGTGATGAAAAAGTTAATCCCCCGCAATACCACTATTCCCGTCCGCAGATCTGACCTTTTTTCCACTTCCGAAAATAATCAAACTGTGGTGGAAATTCACGTTTTGCAGGGGGAAAGGGAAATGGCCAGCGATAATAAATCCTTGGGACGTTTTAAATTAACCGGTATTCCCCCCGCACCCCGGGGTATTCCGCAAGTGCAGGTGTCCCTCGATATCGATGCTAACGGTATTCTACAAGTCACCGCTAGGGATAAAATGACCGGACGGGAGCAAAGTGTCACCATTCAAGGCGCTTCTACCCTCAGCGAAGGGGAAATTAACCGCATGATCGGCGATGCTGCCCGATTTGCGGAAGCAGATCGTACCCGTCGCGAAAAGGTCGATAAACGCAATCGCGCCCGCTCTCTGGTGGATCAATCCCAACGACGCTTAAAAGATGTTACTCTCGATTTTGGTAATGAGTTTACCCGTTCCTATCGTCGTCAAATTGAGTCTTTGAGTACGGAAATTATCGACGCTTTGGAGAAAAATGATGACCGTCGCATCGATCGCGCCCAAGCGGACCTACAGGATGTTATCTATGAATTAAATCGCGAGGTACGGCTACAATACGACGAGGAAGATGAGGGCTTTTTTAGCGCTATTCGCAAGACTTTTACCGGGGACAAGGAAGATGATCTTCCCTCCGAACCGCGCCGCGATCGTTATCGTCAGGATTATCGTCCGGGTACACCGGGTTATCAAAGTGATTATCGACCCAATTATTCGGCTAATCAAGATAGTTATCGTCCCCGCGGTCAGGACAATTACTATAATGGCCGCGATAGCGATTGGCCAAGTCCCCCCCCTTCGGAGGAAAAAAGTTATAACAATAGTAAAAGTAACCGCAGCGGCGGCAATCGTTCCCGCAATATTCCCTCCCAAAATAACTGGGATGATGATGATGACGATTGGTTCTAATCAGTGAGCAGTAAACAGTGAGCAGTAAACAGTGAGCAGTGAACAGTGAGCAGTAAACAGTGAAAAGCAGCTCCGAGCTTATCGCTTAATACTATTGACTGAAAACTGAAAACTGAAAACTGATAACTGATAACTGAAAACTGATAACTGATAACTGAAAACTGAAAACTGAAAACTGATAACTGATAACTGAATATATGCCACAATTAGTTAATTATTATGATGTTTTAGGAGTATCTCGCACGGCTACTGGTGACGAGATCAAAAAGGCTTTTCGACGACTGGCGCGCCTATATCACCCCGATCTCAATCCGGGGAATAGATCCGCAGAGGAAAAATTCAAAGATCTTAATGAAGCCTATCATGTTCTCTCCGATGAACAAAGGCGAATTGAGTATAATAGTACCTTCAAGGAGAATAAGCGCAGTGAGAAGCGTGCGGGGGAAAAAGGGAATAGTGGCGGTGATGGGAAAGCACCCCGTACAGAAGAGGATTTATGGAAGTTTAAAGATAACGCTAATGCTAAACGCGCTAAAATTACCTCCTCTACCCGTTTAAATCGTCGAGATGTGGAGGCGAAATTGACTTTACCGTTGGAGAAAGCTTATCAAGGTGGTAGACAAAGAATTCGTCTGGAAGATGGCCGTTCGATTGAGGTTGATATGCCAGCAGCCATGATCGATGGGCAGAAAATTCGTCTCAAAGGTCAGGGTCTTGAAGGGGGTGATTTATATTTAAAAATAACTATCGCTAGGCATCCTTTTTTTAGGATTCAAGGTTCTGATATTGTCTGTCAAGTACCGATTACTCCTAGCGAGGCAATTGTGGGCGGTTTTGTGGAAATTCCTACCATTGACGGTTTAGTTAAAATGATGATTCCTAATGGAGTTAAAAGCGGTCAAAGATTACGTTTGGCTAATAAAGGTTATCCAAATTTCCAAGGAGAAAGGGGCGATCAATTAGTGGAAATTCAATTAGTTAATCCTCCCTATCCTAGCCCTGAAGAATTAGAACTTTATAAAAAAATACGGGCGATTGAAACTTTTAATCCTCGTCAAGGTTTATAGTCTTGGGGAGTGGAGAATAGGGAAAGCAAATTTAGTTAATAAAAACTTGATCACTTTAGTCATTAAATACTTAATAATTCTCCAACCCCTAATTCCTGTCTTCTTATGACAAATATAATTGATACAATTAAACCCTTTTATCCTCTAGCTTTCAAGGCTATTCGGGGCAATTTAGAGGGAACACAAAAACAATTATTAAATACTCTGCAAAAAATCGATCGCTCGCGAGGGGAATTTTGGGGACAATGGTTAATCTCACAATTATCAGAATCCCTCAGTTTTAGCGATTCTCGCCTATCTCAAAGCCTCTGGGGGTTAAATTTCCCCAATCCCGTCGGATTAGCGGCAGGATTCGATAAAGACGGTTTAGGGGCAGGACTTTGGCCTAGTTTCGGCTTTGGTTTTGCCGAGGTGGGTGCTGTCACCCTAGAAGGGCAACCGGGCAACCCAAAACCGAGATTATTTCGTTTACCGGAAGATTTGGCTGGATTAAACCGTATGGGAGCAAATAACCTCGGCGCGCCGGTTCTAGCGGCAACTCTCCAGCAATCTTGGCAACGACAACCCCGACAGATTCCCATCGGCATTAACCTCTGTAAATCGAAAAATACGCCCCTAGAAAAGGCCCCGGAGGACTATTTAGGCAGTTTTCGCTATTTATTCCCCCATGCTGATTATTTTGTCGTTAATGTTAGTTCTCCCAATACTCCCGGTTTGCGTTCCCTGCAAAGTGGTGAACAACTCGATAAAATCCTCGACATTTTACAAACAGAAAATCAAGGCAGAAAACCCCTATTAGTGAAAATTTCTCCCGATTTGGAATGGGAAGATATCATAACGATTGTTGAGTTAGCTTTCTCCTATCAGTTAGCCGGAATTGTCGCTACTAATACCACCACTAAACGCACGGGATTAAAAACTACAATTCTGCCTGAAACTGGTAAACCAATCACTGAAGAAGCAGGGGGAATTAGTGGGCAACCTTTGCGGGAACGTGCCACGGAAGTGATCCGTTTTATCTATCGGCAAACCCAAGGCAATTTACCGATAATTGGAGTGGGAGGCATTTTTTCTCTCGATGATGCTTGGGAAAAAATGACCGCCGGTGCGAGTTTATTACAGATTTATACTGGTTGGTTATATCAGGGACCTTGGCTAGTATCAAATATTTTACAAGGATTAACAGAAAAATTAGAGGCCAATGGGTTGACTAATATTAATCAAGCGGTGGGTTGGCAGGCTAACCAAGAATGAGCCAATTTTCTCCGGTAATTAGCAAGAATGTCGGAAAAATTAGCTAAAATGTTATCTGTTCCCTTTGGGGATAAGATAATATAATTAAGATAACTACAATAGAACTGATCTAGAGACTACAGCTAGATAAAAATTGATCGCCAAGTATTGAACTTTTTAACCAAACCACAATTATATGTCAAAAAAATCATTTTTACCCGGTTGTTTAGTCGTCTTAGGACTAACAGCAGTAACCGCAGGAGGTGTCTATCTTTATCTACGAGGACAACTACCTTGGCAAAGATTCACCCCCTTAGAATCGGCAAAAGTTATCCCAGAAACTGCCTTCGCTAGTAGTTTTGTCTCCACGGATGCAAAAGCTTGGTCAGTGTTAGCTAAATATGGTACACCAGAATCGCGAACTGCGGTTAGTCAAGGACTAGAAGAATTACAAAAAAATATTTTCACCGATAAGATTAATTATCAACGGGATATCGAACCTTGGATCGGTAGTATCAGCTTTGCTTTCCTTCCCGCAGCTACTCCCGGACAATCGGGATTATTAACGGTTATCGGGATCAAAGATAAAATTAAAGCGTCGGAATTCGAGAAAAAACTAGGACAACAAGTTAATCGCAAAACTAGCACCAGTGACTACAAAGATATTAAAATTACTGCTATAGATTGGCAGGATAACACCACCATTTATACTGCCGTTACCGGCGATTTTTTGTTGATATCCTACGATAAAAAGGTGTTAGAATCGGCGATCAATACCTACCGAGGACAGCCATCTTTTAGCAGTAAACCGGAAGTGAGAAAACTGCTTTCCCAATCCCTCAACCTACCCAATACCCTAGCAACAATTTATATCGATGATTATGCCAAAATCTTGGGATCAGATGCTAATTTATCTCCCCAAAGTCGGCAAGAATTAGCAAAAATTAAGGATATTGTCGCGGGAGTGGGTGTCACCGATACGGGATTACAATTACAAATGGTGGCTAAACTTGCCCCTGAAACTATTTCTAATCTACCTTCCCCCAGCAGAAATCAAGTTTTAAATTATTTACCCGGAGATACCATCGCACTTTGGAGTGGTAATAATCTTAAACAGGGATGGGAAGAAGCAGAAAAACAGTCCCAAACTAACCCAGAATTACAAGTTTTTCTGCGTCAGATCCGTGAGAATTTTCAGATGGCAACTCTTGACGCGGATAAAGAAGTTTTTAACTGGATGGATCGAGAATTTGCCTTCGGAATTATCCCCAACCAGCAAGCGCTGGGAGGGTTAGGTTTTGGGGGAATGATGATCTGGCAAACCGGCGATTATAAAGCGGCAAAAACTACCCTCGATAAGTTAAATCAATTGGTAAAAACTTTTCCCTTTATCACCATAAAAAACAGTCAAATTTCCGGTCAAAATGTGACTGAATGGAAAGCGGAAGAACAAGCGATTTTAACCTATGCTTGGCCTAATAATGATACCCTAAAAATGACCGTCGGAATTCCCTATCAACCCCAACCGAATCAACCGATTAGCCAAAGTGAGAATTTCCAAGCATCGATCGCAAATTTGCCTAAAAATAATCTCGGTTATTTCTTCATCGATGTGGAGCAAATTATCGCTAAAGCAGGGGGAATTAATAATCTTCCGGCCACGGAATTAACCCCGGAAGCAAAGGCCTTTTTAGAATCGGTACGCGGGATCGGAATTACTGCCACTATGCCTGATAAAACCACCAGTAAAATTGATGTTTTATTTTCCCTAAAGCAAACTCCCTAAAAAGTAACCGACTAGATAAAGCGATCCACAGAGAATTATCTGACTATCGACAGATTCTTGGATGGCTTTTTTTAGTCCTAAAAATACATCGGAACAAGTCTCTAGGTGAGATAATTCTGGACAAATTGAAGCCGCTAATTCCGCTAAGGTTTCAGGATTGGCACTGCTATGATCCGGGACAGGAACTAAATATAAACTATCGCCTTTTCTTAATAAAGCTTGGAATATTTCTCGATGATCTTTAGTCGATAAAATTCCCATCACCCAGATAATTTTTGGAGCCTTTAAACTATCTACATACTGCCTTAAACCAATGGCAGCAGCAGGATTATGAGCGCCATCTATTAAAATTTCTCGCTGACACCAATTAACGGTTTGTAAACGTCCTAACCAGCGAGTTTTTGCCATTCCTTCTTGCACGACTTCATCGCTAATTTGCCAACCTTGCTGACGTAAAATATTAACAACAGCGATCGCTATAGCGGAATTAGTTAATTGAAAATCTCCCGCTAAGGATAAAGGGTATTCTAACCCTTGATATTTGGCCCGATTATCGGCAATTTTTTCGGCAGCTTCTACCCATACCGTCGGACAATTTAACAGCTTGATTCTCTCCCTAACTACCCCCTGCGCTGATTCCGGTAATTGTCCGATAACTGCGGGACAATTCGCTTTTAATATCCCCGCTTTCTCCCCGGCAATATCGGCAACCGTCGGCCCTAAATTTTGCCAATGTTCCCGACTAATAGAAGTGATGACAGTAACTAAAGGTTGAGCGCAGACATTAGTCGCATCTAATCTTCCTCCTAAACCCACTTCCATCACGGCAATATCCACCTTTTCCCGGGCAAAATACAGCCAAGCAGCGGCAGTAATTACCTCAAATTGAGTAGGACTTTCCTGCTGGGGATCGATAAGCGATTTTATATATTTAAGCAGGTTTTCTAAAGTCGCGGTTTCAATATTTTCGCCATTAATAGAGATTCTTTCCGTCCAATCAATTAAATGGGGAGAAATATAACGTCCGACTTTGTAATCAGCGGTGCTGAGAATAGAGGATAGATAGGCACAAACCGAACCTTTGCCATTAGTTCCCGTGACATGAATAATCGGAATTTTATCTTGGGGATTGCCTAAAATCTCCAGCAGATTTTTTATTCTTTCTAAACCGAGATTGACACCAAAACGCTGAAAAGGTTGCAGTAAAGAATCGATAGTCATGGTTGGCAAACTATAAATAGGGTTTGCGGCAAAAAGTTTTTCGGTGGGGGTAGGGTGTGGGGTGTGGGGTGTGGGGTGTAGGGTTTTACCGATTTTCATCTGCTCAATTACCTAATTTTCAGGGAAAAAGTACCTGAATTTTCCCCCTGATCACTCTCAGACGAGGCACTTTTGGATTTCAAAAAGGTCTAAAAGTTTTATCCAACAAGGTTTTTAGATTTATTCAGCAGACCCTAAATAAAGGAATCCGGCTAGGATCGATACTCCTACCGGCACGGAGGACCCTTTCTCTGGGTGATAATGTCTAAAGTTTGACTAAAATGCTCGGTTCTTTTTGGATCGGTAAAACATCAAGAGAGTCAATATTAGCGCAGTATTTTAAATCTTCTTGACAGTGGAGACGCAAGAGGCGCTGACCGTGACTACAACTGTGGAACATTCCTAAAAGATCATTTTGCCATTGACGATAAAGAGCGATCGAGGCGATAACCTCATCATTCCCGATCGCCATTTGCCCCGATTGTTCTTGTAGCGCATCGGCGATCGCTCCAGCACAGGCCGTATCTTCCAAAGAATAACCCCCTTCCCAACCAGAGCCAACAATCCAGACGGTTTCGGGCTGCCTATCCAATAAGTAATTAACCGCAGCTTGCCGATTGATCATAGCCGCAGTGATCACGATCGGGGATTCTTCCACTCTTTGCAGAGCGCGAGTGCCGTTAGTGGTGCTGATAAACAGACGACGACCTTTCATTAAATCAGGGGTACAATCGAGGGGAGAATTGCCCAGATCGCAGCCTTCCACTTTCGCGCCGCCTCTTTCTCCTGCCCGGAGACGTTTTTCTGGTTGCCAGGTATCGCTCACCTGCATCAGGGTTTTCAGATCGCTGAAGGTTTGCACTGCTTCTGCACCGGCATTGAGGGCAGTGGCGATCGTGGTTGTCGCTCTTAAAACATCGATAACGACGGCGCAATCGGGTAGAGTATGGACGGGGGTAAGTTCGGGAGTGTGATAAATGAAAACCTGCACGATTTATACCAAGTAAAAAGTAAAAGGGGAAATAAGCTCAACATACCGCCGCTCGGCGTTGCGCTGGCAGAAGAAAGACAAGGCCGATTTTATCACAGATGTCGGGGTAAAGACCCTCGCTTTTAGAGACGGGATGAAACCCCGACCATTACAAAACAGCACTTCGACAAGCTCAGTGACACGAAGCACGACATTTCGACACATTTCGAGGGGCTTCAATGTAAAGGCTCAATGTAAAATCTCAGTGTTCAAATTTCGACAATCTCAGTGTTCACTAAAATCTTGATAATCCGATGCTCTACAGGTTAGAATAAAATAAGTTGTTTGAGGTCGATAAACAATGATTGTCTTAGAAATGAAAGCCGTGGTTAAACCAAGTCAGTGTTCTGCCATTGATGAAGCTATTCGTACAGTACAATTCATCCGTAATAAGGCTTTAAGGCTTTGGATGGATGCCAAGAGAGAAGACAAAATCGATAAATATTCTCTCAATAAATATTGTGCAGTTCTCGCTAAACAGTTCAAGTTTGTCGATACTCTAAATTCTACTGCTAGACAAGCATCGGCCGAACGAGCTTGGTCAGCTATTGCTCGTTTCTATGACAATTGTAAGAAAAAGGTTAAAGGTAAAAAAGGTTATCCCAAGTTTCAGAAAAATAATCGTTCTGTGGAATACAAAAACTCCGGATGGAAACTATCGGAGGATAGAAAGCAAATTACTTTCACAGATAAGAAAAACATTGGCACGGTTAAACTAAAAGGAACTAGAGACCTAAACTTTTACCCTCTAGACCAAATTAAACGAGTTAGGATTGTTAAACGAGCAGATGGTTATTATGTCCAATTTTGTCTAAGTGTTGATATTCGGGAATATGCTAAACCCCTAGAACCAACAAAAAGATGTGTAGGATTGGATGTAGGCTTAAAAGTTTTCTACGCTAACAGTGATGGGGAAACGGTAGAAATACCGCAATACTATCGTAAGGCGGAAAAAAGATTAAACCGACTGAATCGGAAGAAATCTAAAAAGTTTAGAAAAGGTCAACCCCAATCAAACAACTACCAAAAAGCTAGAAAGAGATATGCTAAAAAGCATTTAAGAGTAAGTAGGCAACGTAAAGGCTTTGTCGAAAAAGAGGCATTGCGCGTCATTAAATCTAACGATTTCATCGCTTACGAAAACTTAAATATTCAAGGCATGGTAAAAAACTCTAGACTAGCTAAATCTATCAATGATGTTGCTTGGTCAACTTTTCGACAATGGTTAGAATATTTTGGTTTTAAATATGGTAAGGCTACGGTAGCAGTACCGCCTCATAACACGAGTCAAAATTGCTCTAATTGTGGTCAAAAAGTCCCTAAATCTCTATCTACGAGAACCCATACTTGTCCCCATTGTGGCTATGTAGAAGATAGAGATATTAACGCCGCTATCAATATTCTCAAAAAGGGACTAAGTACGGTAGGGCATACCGAAACTAATACGCTTGGGGAGAGATTCCCTCTGGTTTGGCTGGATACGTCCTGCCAGATTAAGGAAACTCAGTGAACCAAGAATCCCTCGCATGAGCGCGATGGGAGTGTCAACACGATGGATGTCAGCTAGTTACCTAGGGTTGGCTGAAAAAGTAGGGGCGAAGCATTCGGATAGAAAATCTACGGTTTCAGCGATAGGTTATTGTCCGAATGCTTCGTCCTTCAAAATCAGCAAGAGATTTCGATTTTTTTACCTTTCTGTATTTTTTTGTTAGCAAAACTTAACAATTATCGGCAAAATTTTGCTTGCTTTTCTCGGCAGATTTTGCGATAATATTTTTAAAAGATTTTATTCATAATGGGAATCTGTGCTTTTGAAAAAATTTTGCACAGATTCCCATTATAAGAAAAGCATAGCGCAAGTCGTCGGCAAAGTCAAGTCCTTTCCCATTAATTATGGGTTGGCTGAAAAAGTAGGAGCGATCGCTGGTTAAGATACAAGGTTTTTGAGCCACCAGCTTGAAAATCTTGCAGCTGCTTGGCTAAACAGGCCCCTAAACCCCTTGTCTCGTCTATATTTCACATTTATTCAGCCAACCCCACCTAAATCTCTGCTGAAGGTGGAGATCAAAGGCTGTTTTAAACTAATACTTTACTGCGATCGTTAGAATTATCCCCAAAAATTGCCCCTCGTCGAATCAAATCCTGTTTTTGTTCGGGGGTGATCCCCGTTGCACCGATAAAGATAGCGTTTTCAACTTTCGCCCCACTCAGGATAGCCTCACTCAGGTTAGCCTCACTCAGGAAAGCCCCTCTCAGGTCAGCCTCAATCAGGTTAGCCCTCCACAGGTCAGCCCCACTCAGGTTAGCTCCTCTCAGGTTAGCCCCACTCAGGTCAGCCTCACTCAGATTAGCCCCACTCAGGTCAGCCTCACTGAGGTTAGCCCCACTCAGGTTAGCCCCCCACAGGTAAGCCCAACTCAGCTTAGCCGTCCACAGGATAGCGTTACTCAGGTTAGCCCCTCTCAGGTTAGCCTGAATCAGGTTAGCCCCTCTCAGGTTAGCCCAACTCAGATCAGCCTCACTCAGGTTAGCCCCTCTCAGAATAGCCTCACTCAGGTCAGCCTCACTTAGGTCAGCCTCACTCAGGTCAGCCTCACTCAGATTAGCCCCACTCAGGTCAGCCCCCCACAGGTGAGCCCAACTCAGCTTAGCCGTCCACAGGATAGCCTCACTCAGGTCAGCCTCACTCAGAATAGCCTCACTCAGGTTAGCCCCACTCAGGTCAGCCTCACTCAGGTTAGCCCAACTCAGGTCAGCCTCAATCAGGATAGCCCCACTTAAATCAACAAATCGTAGAGTTGTCTCATCGATTGTTCCCTCTCGAATTGCCTTAATTAATTCGGCTTTTTCAATAACTTTTGCATCTGTAGTGAACTCTGCTTTTTTGACGATAATTTCGGGTATATCGTCTGATTTAAGTTCATTGAGAAGGGCTTGCAATTCCCCCGATTGATGTAAATCTGCTAGGCGCTGGAGTCCATCTTCTGAACCTTCTAAAAATAGCCGAATACTGCCTTTAAGTTTCATAATAGGCTTGATCGTGTTGTCTCTGGCGATTTTTTGAAGAAAGCTGATAATTTTATCATTGTTCTCTGGTGTCAGTTCGTCTATCCCTACCTCAATAACTAATTCAAAAACTTTATCTGATTGCTGAGTTTGCGGTTTATTGTTATGATCAAATGTCTGAGAATTATCTCTATACCTTGCCAAAGCAGTAATCAGATTGTTACTGTCAATCTTTTCACCCATTTGCTCTGACAAGATTTTCCATAACTTATGAGCCGCATTCTTGATTGACTGTTCTTCTTGCCTAATTTCTTCCGCTAGATCAGCATATTTTTTATCATCAAAAATACCTTTTAATATTTTTGTCTCCAAGTCTGTTAATCCCTTGTTTGTATGCTTTTTTTTCAGATCATTAACCAGCATTTCTAATTCAGTCCATGAAAGGGTTTTAATTTCAGTCATTTTTAGTTCATTTATCATCATTTTTTAAGGGTTGCAGGACTTAAGATTACTTTTCAGTACCCTGTCAGGTTACTTGAGAGTACCTAAAAAAAAGTACCATTTTCATGACTTTTGAGTAACGACAAATAATCAGAATTTTTTTAATCTAGAGATAGTTCACCTCCTAAGTAAAAGGATTGATGATTATGTATAAATATTGGTTAAAGTACAGAGAAGACGTTGTTAGTCTTGCCAAAATTATCAGCACCATATTTGCGATCGCATCATTTTTAGGCTTCTCTTTTCCAGAGAAATTTCAACCTACTCCCTGCCAACCGACGGCAATTGTTGAAACCACGGAAGTTAGCACTAACAATTAGTCAAAGCGCAAAATTCGCCTAACCTAATCATAGCTTAGGCGACAAACAGGATCAGCAAGGGATTTCGATTTTTTGACCTTGCTGATCTCTGTATTTCTTTGTTAACAAAACTTAACAATTATCGGCAAAATTTCGCTTGCTTTTGTCGGCAGATTTTGCGATAATATTTTTAAAAGATTTTATTCATAATGGGAATCTTGGCGTTTTAAAAAAATTTGCACGGATTCCCATTATAAGAAAAGCATAGCGCAAGTCGCCGGCAAAGTCAAGTCCTTTCCCATTACTTATGGGTGCGAATTTCCAGGAAGTAAAAAAGGGCGTTAGTGGGGGACTGGTGTTGGGGAGATTTTTGCTGTGTTCGGTGAACAGTTATAAGTGATCAAGGATAAATTGTATCCTAAGCTACATTTTTCTGGCTAAAAGGGAAATCTTTATATTTTTTTGACAATCTTCAGGCACAGTTCTGTATTTCTCAAATTCTACACTTAGGTTTTCCTAAAATGGCTCAGGGCAGATTTGAACTGCCGACCTTGGGCTTATGAGTCCCCTGCTCTGACCAACTGAGCTACTAAGCCGTTGTTTACACAGTTATCAATGATAACACATAATTACCCAATTGCACAAGAGCGGAAAGGGAAGAAAAAATCTTCCCTTTGCGAGCATCTTTAACGTCTGCCTGGCAGGAAAGCGATGGGATTAACTGCGCCCTGGCCGGAGGGGTGAACCTCGAAATGGAGGTGGGGTCCGGTGCTAAAGCCGGTGCTGCCCATCTGGGCGATTGGCTCACCTTGCTGAACAGTTTCGCCGCGACGCACTAAAAGACGGCTGTTATGGGCATAGAGAGTGGTGCTACCATCGGGGTGACGAAGTTTCACCAGATTGCCATAGCCGCCCGAATTCCAACCGGAGGCGATTACTTCACCGGCTGCCGCCGCCACAATTGGTGTACCCACTGGACCGGCGATATCGATGCCGCGATGAGGTCTGCCCCAGCGCCAACCGAAACCGGAGGTTAACACCCCCCTAGTGGGCCAGATAAAGCCGGTAAAAATAGGGGCGGGATTGGGTAAATGCTCATCGGGATTAGTGAGGGGAGGAAGGGAAGGTTCTACGGTTTCGCCGACGGGAATTCGGAGGCGGTCATTATATTCTTCCACATTAGTAGGAGCCGAACCGATAATCTGGGGGGGGGTGCTTTGGTTAGAACGCGAACGAATGGCGGTCCATTGGGGATTAGGGGTTATTTGCGGCTCATCGAGGGTTTCTGTGGGATTATCGACGGGAATAGCGATACTTTTCTGGGTTTCCGAAAGATTAGTTTCCCGCAGATTAGCCACCTCTTGGCGCAATCTTTCCCGATAGTTTCCAGTGATATTTTCGGGGAATTCTTCCGTCCCCGTGCTGGCAGTTGCTGGGGGCAGATTTTGCTGATTGCTGGGGTTAAAGGACAATCTCGGGCGATCGCCGACTAAGGGGGTAAGATTTTGATTAACTCTAGCGTTGGCAGAGTGATCGGGAATCACTAGGGTTTGATTAACTTTAATCTGATTGGGGTTGTCAATGCCGTTTTCCCTAGCTAATTCGGCGGGGGTGATGCCGAGAGCGCGAGCGATCGTGTTTAAGGTATCCCCGGGCCGAACCCGATAAACTTGGTTTTCTGGGGGAACTATGACGCGAGGGGTCGGAACGGCGGGAATTTCATTAACAGGAGCCGGATTTCCTAGGGTGACGCTGGGAATTTCCGGTCTGCTTGTCAAGGGAGGATTAAGGGGAATTGTGGCTATCGGGCGATCGCTTTCAGGGGTGGGAACGGGAATCGGGATCACCTGGCCGGTTGGTCGGGGGGATTCTTCGGGAGCAATAACGGGAATCTCGACGCTAGTTGGCGAATTATCGGGAACGAGAGCGGTAGTTTCGGTAACGATTACCGTTTCCCCAGAATTGGACTGATGGGGGGTTTCCTCGGTCCGTAAGGCGGCCAAACTTTCTTGGAGACGTTGACGGGTTTGACGGAGACTAGCAGAGGAACTATCCAACTGCTCAGGAGTTGCTGCCGGGGCTGCCGGGGGCAACTGCTCAGGAGTGGGAATTTTTAAGGTTTGTCCGATAATCAGATCGGAATGGGGGGAGAGATTATTGCGGGTAGCGATCGCTGTGGGGGTGGTTTGATAGGTGTCGGCTAAACTCCACAGGGATTCTCCCGGTTTTACCTGATGCTCAACTACTGATGTGGCGATGAATTTGACGGTAGCAAGTGCTTGGGATTGGATTATCTGCGGTTCTTTGAGTTTTTTACCCGCATCCTTGGCTTTTTGGGACAGGTCGATCACTTCCCATGCCAAGGGTAGAGAATTGGCGGCCTGGGCTGATTCTGAGGTGGAGTTGAGAATGCTAGGTACTCCCAGAGAGAGTGCTAATCCCAGCAGGGCAGCTGAGTAACGGACTCGGTTAGACTCAGCGGTGCAATTCTGTTCTGGGGTAGCGGATGTGATGGGGTGGTGGATAAAAGTCTCTTTCAAACAGACCTCCTGTGGTGTAAAGAGTTAGCTAGAGCCAGTGGATTGAGCCGATGATTCTAGCTTTCAGCATTAGCCTTGAGGCTAGAGTAGAAGTTAGGCCACTTTCTTTTTAGTCAAAATACCTAAAGGTGACTTTTAGGAGAGATTAACTTAGATTTTGAAATCATGCAAGTCTCCCTCTGACCATTAGCACCGGGATCACGGCAAGTTGGTGACATTTTGAATGTCCAGATAGACGATGCTCTATCTCAGATGTTCCAAGCTGATCAGCATTTTTCGTCTTGCCAATTTTTGCCAGTTTTTTGATAGAAATTTTTTATCGGTTTTGCCGTTTAGAAAGAAATTATTAATGATTCGCTGCTCGAAAAGAGCAACGATAGCTATTGGGGGGGCAATAATTAGGGTTTGCGGCAAAAAGTTTTTCGTGGGTGTGGGGTGTGGGGTGTGGGGTGTGGGGTG
>LFEF01014463.1_pt3 | contig 35259 bp, 37 predicted proteins | sample 619371 | NCBI WGS metagenome assembly LFEF01 (sample SAMN03014291, study PRJNA259931) | freshwater metagenome | biome: lake; feature: waterbloom | place: China: Taihu Lake | collected 2006-08 | depth 0 m m
CCCACACCCCACACCCCACACCCCACACCCAACAGCCGCTCAAGATGACTTTAGTATTAGAAAATATCCATAAATCCTACGGTAAAAGGCTCGTGGTTAACCGGGTGAGTATTACTGTTGCCCCGGGGGAAATTGTCGGGTTATTAGGACCAAATGGTGCGGGAAAAACCACAACTTTTTATATCGCCACGGGATTAATCAAACCGAATCAAGGGCGCGTTTGGCTCGATCAAAAAGAAATTACCAAATTACCCCTTAATCAAAGGGCGCGTCTGGGTATTGGCTATCTGACGCAGCAGGCCAGTATTTTTCGTTATTTAACTGTATCAGAAAATATTCAGTTAGCCCTAGAACAGTCGGGGGTTCCCTTTTCCCAACGGGCAAATCGTCTCTATGATTTATTAAAAGAATTTCGCCTCGATAAGATTGTTGGCACTAAAGGCGCTTACGTTTCCGGAGGAGAAAGAAGAAGGACAGAATTAGCCCGCGCTTTAGCGGTGGGAGTCAACGGACCAAGATTTTTATTATTAGATGAACCTTTCGCTGGGGTGGATCCGATCGCCGTGTCCGAGATTCAAGCGATGATCGCTGGTTTAAGGGAGCGTCAGATGGGAATTTTAATTACCGATCACAATGTGCGAGAAACTTTGGCTATCACTAATCGGGCTTATATTATGCGCGAAGGGCAGATTTTAGCGGCGGGAAGTGGCGAAGAACTTTATAATAATCCTCTGGTGCGTCAGTATTATTTGGGTGATAATTTTTTCAGATAATTGTTATTAATAAAAATCGCTGCATTATATCATGAAAGTTGGCAATTGGCAAGGAAATTTAAGTAGAATACCCGGATTTAGCATCTTAGACCGCTATATTTTTGTCGAGTTATTATTACCCTTTCTATTTGGTATGGGTTTATTCACTTCTTTGGGAGTGGCGATCGGTACTTTATTTGATTTAGTGCGACGGATTACTGAATCGGGTTTACCCTTGACTTTGGCCTTAAAAATTCTCTTATTAAAAATGCCAGAGTTTATCGTTTTAGCCTTTCCCATGTCAATACTTTTAGCGGCTTTAATGGCCTACAGTCGTTTAGCCAGTGATAGCGAATTAATTGCTTTTAAAAGTATTGGAATTAGTGTTTATCGCCTAATAATTCCCGCCATTGTGCTAAGTTTAATAGTGACGGGATTAACCTACGTTTTTAATGATTATGTGGCTCCGGCTGCCAGTTATGAAGCTAATGCTACCATGACCAAAGCTCTGCGACCAAATCGCAAATCTTTTATTGAAGATAATATTATTTATCCTGAATACGGCAAAGTGCGGCAACCGAATGGAGGGGAACCCCAAACGGTATTAAGAAGGTTATTTTATGCCGAAAGATTTAACGGTCAAGAGATGCTAGGTTTAACCATTCTCGATCGCACCCAACCGGAAGTTAATCAAATTATTACCTCAGAATCAGCTTCTTGGAATATTGAAAAAAATATCTGGGATTTTTATAACGGCACAATTTATCTAATTGATCCTAATGGTTCCTATCGTAATATTGTCCGCTTTCAACATCAACAATTAGCCCTACCGCGTACCCCTTTAGATTTAGCTTTTCGAGGCCGAGATGGTTCAGAAATGACCCTAAGACAAGCGCAGGAATACCTAAAAATACTGCAATTAAGTGGCAATCCCACCAAAATTAGAAAATTGCAGGTTCAAATCGAGCAGAAAATATCTTTACCCTTTGTTTGTTTAGTTTTTGGGATGATTGGGGCGGCCTTGGGATTACGTCCCCAAAATTCTAATAAAGCCACCAGTTTCGGTATTTGTATTGTCCTAATTTTCTCCTATTATCTCCTATCTTTTGTCACCAGTTCCTTAGGCATTGGCGGAGTTTTAACCCCCTTGATGGCCGCTTGGTTGCCCAATATTTTAGGATTAACTGCTGGGGGAATTTTGTTACTTCAGTCGGCTAAGTAATCGAGGGTTAGCGGTGGGAATAAAAATTGATAATCATCAAATTTCCAAAGCTAATTTATATAAACGACTGCGGGATAAATTAGTAACTTGTGCTAATTGTCTGCTGGCTTGCGATCGATTAACTCCTCCTTCGATAATTTGTTTTAATTCCCGTTTTAATTCCTCATCGGATAATTGGATATTATCGGCCTGATTGTTGCCCATAACTACGAGCGTAAATTCCCCTTTAGGAGTTTTATTCTCCCGATATAAATTAATCGCCTCGGCGATAGTTCCTCGCCAAATTTCTTCGTAAAGCTTGGTTAATTCCCGACCTAAAACTATCTTTCTCGTTGGGCCGAAAGTTTCTCGTAAATCCTCCAAAGTCTTAATAAGTTTATGAGGTGCTTCATAAAAAACCATCGTTCTCGTTTCAGTTTTTAAACCCTCTAAGCGCTCTTGTTTCATCTTTTCCTTACCCGGAAGAAATCCTTCAAAACAGAATCTTTCCGTGGGTAATCCCGACACCGCTAAAGCAGTAATTACCGCCGTTACTCCGGGGATGGGAACCACTTCGATATTAGCTTCTATACAAGCTTTAATTAACTCATAACCCGGGTCAGAAATTCCAGGCATTCCCGCATCAGTAACCAAAGCGATATCCTGACCTTGGCTGAGAATATTTAATAACTCATCGAGACGGGAAAGGCGATTATGTTCGTGGTAACTAATTTGAGGGGTCGGAATATCAAAATGCTGCAATAATTTGCCCGTGTGTCTGGTATCTTCGGCAGCAATTAGAGTGACTTTTTTGAGAGTTGCCAGGGACCGGAAAGTCAGATCGTCTAAATTACCGATCGGCGTTCCCACCACATATAATTTACCGATATTATTCATAAATTGGCTAAAAATAGGCTATTTAGTCGTATTTTAAGTGATCAGTAAACAGTAAACAGTAGGCTGATAACTGAAGACTGATCACTTTTCTCTGTTCAGGGATCACTCAAATAGGGTAAAGTAGGTCAAGGTATGCTCACCCCTGTTATTGAATTAATCTAGTCTAAGGAGAACGTCTTAGTAATGTTAACCCTAAAAATCGCCGTTTATATCGTTGTTTCCTTCTTTGTCTTACTTTTTATCTTTGGCTTCCTTTCCGGCGATCCTACCCGTAACCCCGGACGCAAAGACTTTGAGTAGAAGACAATTATCAAACTGGTTCTAGGGTAGAGACACAGGGAACAAGTTATTAAACTTTCCCTGTCTCCCTAGAAATAATGATCATGGTAGTATCATTGAGGTTGGCTCGTCCTCTATTTCGATCGCCGACTCGTGCAGTCATGTCTTTTTTTCTCTTAGCTGTTGAACCACCTGCCCTGATTAATACTGTAGCCGAACCGGAAACGGAGGAGCGCCAAGTTTCTGAAAATAGTCCCGCGTCAGTAATTCCCCTCCCTGTCACCCCAGCACCTCTAGAAGCAAAAAAGCCTTCAGAAGAGAGCGTTTCTATTCCCCTAACCGTCACTCCACCCCCGGAAACCGTCGAGGTAAAACCCTTGGTTCCCGATCAGGGTATTCCCCTAAAACCATTACCTAGCAGTGGGGGTGATGCGGCAGCTTTAGGAAAACCCCTTTCTGTCCAGAATTCTCCACCCCCCGCAGCCGTTGATGTCACCATTCATCCCGAAACCGAGATAGTTTCAGGATTAAATCAAAAAGCTCTTAACCAGAAAAATGGCTCAACTCGGCTATTAGTGCGGAAAAAAGGCGAAAAAACCAGCCAAGAATACTTGATTTCCCTCAATAACGGCCTAGGTCAGGCCGCTAATCCAGAAGGGGAAAAGCCCCTAGAATTGGTGGCCGATGAGCAGGAATTTGACCAAAATCGGCAGATTATCACCGCTAGAGGTAATGTCACCCTGCGTTTTGCCCAAAGTGTACTAACGGCCGATCGCTTACAGATTAATCTTCCCGAAAAGTTAGCGGTAGCGGAGGGCCAGGTGATCCTAACCCGGGGAGATCAAATCCTGCGCGGCGATCGCTTTGAATATTATTTCGTCCAGGATAGCGGTGTGGTATTTAATGCTAATGGGGAGATTTTTCAACCCAGCACCGCTAGGGATTTAGGACAAACGCTGCCCACGGATGTGGGGGCCGGTAGTTCTTTTGCAACCCTAACCGATCGTTTGGCATTAAATCAACCCTTGCAGAGAATTACCACGGGAGAGGGTTTTCAATTTGTCGTCGGGGGACAGGATCCCAGTCGGCGCGATCGACAGAATATTAGTAGTCCATCGGGGGGAACGATTAATCGTGTCCGTTTTCAGGCCGAACGCTTGAATTTTGATGGTAAGGTGTGGAATGCCACTAATGTGCGTCTGACTAATGACCCTTTTTCCCCTCCTGAATTGGAAGTTCGGGCTAATTCCGCCACTTTTCGCAGTACTGGCCCCTTTACCGATGAGTTGCGGATGAGTAATTCCCAGTTGGTTTTCGATCAACGGGTAGTGGCCCCCACTTTTATTAATAGTCTCACTTTCGATCGCCGTCGTCGTCGTCCTTTTTTAATTGCCCCGGGCTATGATGGGGAGGATCGGGGCGGATTTTTCGTAGAAAGTCCCCTAACTTTAGTGGAGACACCGAAGACTCTTTTTGAGTTGACACCGCAATATTTAGTGCAAAAAGTCCTTAATCCCGATGCTTTTCCCTCAGCTAACCCCGGAGGTGGGGAAGTTTCGGCCCTTAGTCCGAAAGCTTTTGGTTTATTGGGCAATTTTGCCACTAATTTCGGTGAGCGCTCGTTTTTGCAAGCAACAGCCTCTTTTTCTAATTTAGATTTGGAACAGATCGAAAATATTGTTCGTTCTAAGATTCGCTTTCAACAGACGATCGGACAGTTGCAGGATCCCTATCTGCTCAATGTGGAGTACAATTATCGCGAGCGTCTCTTTAACGGTTCTTTGGGTTTTCAGACGGTTAATAGCAGTTTTGGGGCAATTTTGACCTCACCTGTGATTGTCATCCCGAATACGGATATTAGACTCAGTTATCAAGCTTCTGTTCAGAATATTAACGCACCCACCGATCGCAGTAATCTCTTAGCGGCCAATGCAACGGATAATGTTACTAATTTAAGCCGTTTTCAGGGTGCTGTCTCCCTCAATCGCAGTTTTTTACTCTGGTATGCCCCTACTTTACCACCGACTCCCGACCAAGGTTTAAGATTTTCTCCCCTTCCCGTTCAACCCTATATTGCTATTGTCACTGGTGTCACTGGTGTCACTGGTTATTACACTAACGGAGAGACGCAAAATTCCGTCACGGGAACCGTGGGATTATTAGGGCAGTTTGGGCGTTTTTCCCGCAATTTTTTCGACTATACTGGGTTTAATATCAGTTTTAGTCAGGGTTTAGTTAACGGACAATCACCCTTTTTCTTCGATCGCTTTGTTGATCAACAAACAATGTCCTATGGTATAACTCAACAGGTATATGGTCCGATTCGTGTGGGTTTCCAGAGTATTTACAGTATCGATCAAGCTAAGGAAATCAGTACAGAATATTTTCTCGAATGGAGTCGTCGCACCTATAGTTTAATTTTGCGCTATAACCCGGTGCTGCAGTTGGGAATACTCAACATCCGCGTGTCGGATTTCAACTGGACAGGCAATCCCGGCTATTTTGAGGGTAGCGATGTCCGTCCAGTGGTGGATGGAGTAACCCGTTAAGACTACATGGGAATGATGAATTATGAATTATGAATGATGAATTATGAATGATGAATTATGAATTATGAATTATGAATGATGAATTATGAATTATGAATTATTGTGTAAGATGGTGATCGCACTACAACGCCCACCCTACTCCAATGGAAAGGCTATAGATGACTACTACTCTTGAAAGCTTACAGGAATTTATTGATTTTTGTCAACAGCATATTACTGGCAAAGAAAGGAAAGAAGCTCAGATTTTCCTAGACCGTTTCTTTCGAGCTTTTGGTCATAAAGGTGCGTTAGAAGCGGGTGCAACCTATGAGGAGGCGATTACTAAAGGTAGCAAGAAAGGTAAAACCGGATTTGCTGATTTAGTTTGGAAACCTCGTGTTTTAATTGAAATGAAAAAGCGAGGAGAAGATTTAAGTAAGCACTATCCCCAAGCTTTTGAATACTGGAGTCGATTGGTTCCTAATCGCCCTCGCTATGTCTTATTATGTAATTTTGATCAGTTCTGGATTTTTGATTTTGATCTTCAAATAGATGAACCGGTAGATCGAGTAAATCTCAACGATTTGAAAAATCGGGTCAGTGCCTTCAATTTTATGGAAGTAGGGAATCGTACCCCTATCTTTCAGAATAATCAAGTCGAGATTACAGAAACGGCAGCGCGGCGGATGGGTGAGTTATTTCAACTGTTAAAAAAACGCAGTCATAAAAGCGGTTTTGATGAGTTGACGGCCCAGCGATTTATTTTGCAGTGTGTCTTAGCAATGTTTGCTGAGGATCGAGGATTGTTACCAAGAGATTTATTTATTTCTTGTGTACAAGAATGTCTAAATGGGGGCAATTCCTATGATGTCTTGGGGGGATTATTTCAACAGATGAACCAACCCGGAATTACCCCCGTTGGCAAGTATCAGGGAGTGGATTATTTTAATGGGGGACTGTTTAGTATAATTCATCCAATTGAATTAACTAATAAAGAATTAGAGTTTCTGGATGTGGCGGCGCGTCAGGATTGGAGTAAGATCCGTCCAGCAATTTTTGGTAATATTTTTGAGGGGACAGCTAATGCTGAAGAACGCCACACCTACGGAATGCACTTTACCTCAGAAGCGGATATTATGAAAATTGTTCGCCCAACTATTAGCCGTTACTGGGAGGAGAGAATTGAGCAAGCTGGGACGATTGGTGAGTTAAATACACTTCAGTTAGAATTACAGCAGTATAAGGTATTAGATCCGGCTTGCGGTTCGGGTAATTTTCTCTATGTCGCCTATCAAGAATTAAAGCGCATTGAACAGTTATTAATTGAAAAGATTGCTAACCGTCGTCGTTCTGCTAGTGACCAATTACAGATTAGTTTTGTTACGCCTAAACAGTTTTATGGAATGGATATTAATCCTTTTGCTGTAGAATTAGCGCGGGTGACTTTAATGATTGCCAGAAAGGTGGCGATTGATAGGTTTAATTTGACGGAAGCTTCTTTACCTTTGGATACTTTGGATAGTAATATTATTTGTGCTGATGCTTTGTTTACGGATTGGCAAAAAGCAGACGCAATTATCGGTAATCCTCCATTTTTGGGAGGTAAACACATGAGATTAAATCTCAGTGATGATTATGTTAATAAAGTGTTTGGAAGGTTTTCTGAGGTTAAAGACTCGGTTGATTTTTGTTCCTATTGGTTTCGTCTAGCACATAATCAATTAGATGAGAAAGGAAGAGCGGGTTTAGTCGGAACTAATTCTATTAGTCAAGGGAAAAGTCGTGTAGCGGCGTTGGATTATATTACTCACAATGGTGGACACATTCATGAGGCGATTTCTACTCAGCCTTGGTCTGGTGAGGCTAATGTTCATGTTAGTATTGTCAATTGGAGTAAAGTTGAACCAGTAAGTTATTATTTAGATAATCATCAAGTTTCTCAAATTAATTCTTCTTTAAAAGCGACTGTAGATGTCTCTAAATCTCCGCGATTAAAAGCTAATCTTAATCAATGTTTTCAAGGAGTGATTCCTGTTGGTAAAGGTTTTCTAGTTAGTGAAAAACAAGTTGATGAATGGATTAAACAAGATTCTAAAAATAGGAATGTCCTTAAGTTGTTTTCAATGGGAGCAAATCTAGCCCAAAATCCTCACGGTAAGCCAGAACGCTGGATTATTGATTTTAATGATATGAGTTTAGAGGATGCTAGTGAATATACACTACCTTTCGAGCATATTAAAGTAAATGTTAAGCCAGAAAGAGAGATAAATCGGATGAAAGTCAGAAGAGAGAATTGGTGGAAGATGGGATCGAATGCTTCAATAATGAGAGAATATATTGTTAAAAAATCGTTTTATTTTACTGTCCCACGAGTCTCTAAATGGGCGGTTTTTATTCCAGCACCTCTTGACTGGCTTCCTGGAGATTTAAATATTGTTCTTGCCTCCGATGATTTCTACATTCTCGGTATCCTGACATCTAAGATTCATCGCCTCTGGGTAAAAGCTCAAAGTTCAACTCTTGAAGACAGAACTCGCTATACTAATACAACCTGTTTTGAAACCTTCCCTTTTCCCCAGAAACCTTCACAGGAACTTGTCGAAAAAATCCGTCAAACCGCCGGGGAATTACACGAATACCGCAGCCAACAGATGGAGAAAAAACAATGGGGAATCACCAAACTATATAACCAATTCTTTAACGAACCCAGTAGCCAACTTTTTCAACTCCATCAGAAATTAGACAAGCTAGTAATGGAAGCATATCACTTCCAAGCTGACGAAGATATTTTAGAGAAACTATTAACCTTAAACCTCGAATTAGCAGAGAAAGAGAAGCGAGGAGAAACCGTCATCGGTCCCTGGTCTCCTTACTCTTAGATTACTCTAACTCCTTACATTAGATTGAAACAATCTGAATTTCCCTGACTCGGTGCATTGGTTTGGTTGGCTTTTCGGTGGTGATTAGTTCATCAGCTTGAATTTGCAGCGCAGCAGCAACATGAAGTGCATCCATCGCCGCTAAACCGTAAGTGCCAGCAATTTCACGACTCACTGCACCCTCCTCGACGTGCAGCAAGTTCTTGTTCTATTTCGTCTTCATTGAGCAGTTGCAATCCAGCTGCGATCGCCCGCTGTCGGATTTCCCATAACTTTTTGCTTAATGGTGTTTGGGGAATAAATTTAGCTTCTGGTGTTGTTTGTGACTCAGATTTAAGTATTTGAACAAATTGCCAAACTTTTTGTTGCTTTTCCGGGGTCAATTCTCGCCATTGTTCAAGTAGTTCTTCTTCTTTATCCATAAATACCTCGCTCTTAAATTACCCATTCCTCGAATCGTTGGCTGTCCAAGACATATTTGTGGATTAACTTTCGGCTCTTGTAGTAGATATGTATGGGTAGTTCAGGTGTTTTAGGTGGGAACTGGTTCACCAGGACGCAAACTAGACCATTTACCGGTTTCCCGTAAAAAGCTTTCACAACCCACCACATCCCACTCCATTTCGATATAATCTTCCTTGGTGCGAATGTTAACGTTAATAGAAGGGTTCTTCGCTTCAAAGTCCGGTGTCTCGGTGAGATGACGTTCCTGATGTTGTGTTTCTACGGCATGATAGGTGAGACAGCGATCAACAAAATAGCAGTTAATACAAATACACATAGGTTTAACTCTATAGGTCTTTTCCGCTAATCTAGCTCAGTCTCTCCCCAAATGGGGCCAGTCAAAATTATATTTTTGTAAATTTATCTTCTCGATGTCTTGTCAAAAAAACCTAGATAGTTTAGTTAAAGAAGTTTTTGCGATTAATCGGCAAGAATTGCCAGAAAATGCTTATTTAGTCGGTGGTGCTGTGCGAGACGCTTTATTAAACCGTCAGAAAGACTATATTGACCTAGATTTTGTGGTTCCCGAAAAAGCGATCGAAATTGCCCAAACTATTGCCCATCATTATAAAGCGGGTTTTGTGGTTTTAGATGCCGTTCGTCAAATTGCTCGCGTCGTTTTTCCCCAGGGGACCCTTGATTTCGCACAACAGGAGGGAGAATCTCTAGAAATAGACCTAAAAAGACGGGATTTCACCGTTAATGCTCTCGCTTATAATCTCCACACCCAAGAAATTTTCGATCCTTTAGGGGGATTAAAAGATTTAGGCTGCCAATCCCTGCGGATGATTTCCCGCGAAAATCTTCAGGATGATCCCCTAAGATTATTAAGGGCCTATCGACAAGCGGCTCAATTGGACTTTGAGATCGAACCCCATACCCGTGCAACTATTCGTTCTCTTGCCCCTTTATTGCACCTTGTAGCCGCCGAAAGGGTACAATCCGAGTTGAATTACCTTTTGCTCAATTCCCGTGGCAATAAATGGCTAAAAAGTGCCTGGGAAGATGGCCTATTATCCCTCTGGTTGCGTCGGATTACCCCCGCAAAAATTGAGCGAGTTATGGGGGTGGAAGCGGCAGCGGGATTTTTAGAATCTTTGTTACCGGAAAAATTTATCTTTTCCCCTTCTCAGTTACAGTTGACAAAATTGGCCCTATTGGTATCGGATATTTTAGCAGAAGCGGAAAAAGAGTTAATCGATCTCAAGTATTCTAGGGGGGAAATTCGCACGGTAATCACGGTGATTAAGTGTTTACCTCCCCTCAAGGAGCCAGATAATTTAAGTCTGCGGGAACAGTATTTTATTTATCTAAATACGGGAAAAGTATTTCCTATCTTTGCCCTTTTTGCTCTATCGATGGGGATTAACAAAAATATCGTCGCTTCTCTGTTGACTTCCTATCTCGATCCCGATAATATTATCGCCCATCCCCGACCTTTATTAAGGGGCGATGATTTAATTAACCATTTACACCTGGAACCTAGTCCGATTATTGGTAAGTTATTAACCGAGGTACAAATTGCCCAAATTGAGGGCCAAGTTAAAGTTTTTCAGGAGGCGATCGATTTTGCTAAAAAGTTATTATAAGTGGTTGGTTATAATTAAATTAAAAATGGATTTTAGGTCTGATCCCCCCTTAGTCCCCCCTTAATAAGGGGGGCATCTGATAATTTTTAATGCCTACCTACTTAAGTAGGTAGGCACAATTATTTGTAGGATGGGTTAGCGGTAGCGTAACCCATGCGGGGGTTGGGTTTCATGCTTCAACCCAACCTACGTTCATCTTATATTTAATTCCACCCACCTACTTAAGTGGTTGAAGAACACAGAAGTGAGGCTCTGTTCCCTATTGATAACCGTCCCTGGGAACTAATTTTCTGAGCGAATTTTAAACAAAAACACGATGTTGCAGGGAAGGCATTTGTCGTCGCACTTGTTGCAGACGTTGGGGATTAATTTCGGCAATTGCCACCCCCGCTTCTTCCCCCGCATCGGCTAAAACCACACCCCAAGGATCGATAATCATAGCGTGACCGTGAGTGTAACGGCGTTCGTAATTATTGCCCGTTTGAGCAGGAGCTATTATATAACAAGTATTCTCGATCGCTCGCGCTTGTAACAAAACTTTCCAATGATCTTTCCCTGTAAAAGCTGTAAACGCTGCAGGTACAAATAAAACATCGGCTCCTTGCCGCGATAAATAGCGATAGAGTTCGGGAAAACGCACATCATAGCAAATCGAGAGGCCAATTTTGCCCAAGCTATCGGAGCCATAAATCGGCGGTAAATCGATCCCTGCCATGACTGTACTCGATTCCTGATAGGTGTTACCATCCGGGACATTGACATCAAAGAGATGGACTTTTTGATAACGGGCTAATTCCGCACCGTTGCCATCGACTAAAATAGCGGTGTTATAAGCCTTATCGGGAATACCCGTCACCGGCACGGGAAAACCACCCCCTAAAATGGTCACTTGAAACCGTTGGGCCATGGTGCGGAGGAATTTATCGGCTTTGAGAGCAATAGTCTCGGCCTGGGCGATTTTATCGCTTTCTGCCCCCATAAAAGCGAAATTTTCTGGTAAACCGATTAATTCCGCCCCTTTACCCACAGCAAGTTCGATCAATTCTTCAGCGGCAGCGAGATTTTTCTCTAAATCCGGCTGACTGGTCATTTGAATGGCGGCGGCGAGATAGGATTTCATGGGGGTTGAAGCTCTAGAGTCGGATAATCTCTGTAAAATTAATCATAACCTTCGATTATATCCAATTTCAGATATTTTGTCACCCCATGAGTAAAATTGTTTTCTGTGACTTTGATGGCACTATCACCGCCGTGGAAACCTTTGCGGGTATGCTCAAAGAATTCGCCCCCGATTTATCAGCCCAAATTATGCCCCAAATGTACGCTCGCACTCTCAGTCTGCGCCGGGGTGTCCGTCAACTGCTGGAGTCGATACCGAGCCAAAAATACGCCGATATTATCGCCTATGCCGAAAGCAAGCCAATTCGCCCCGGATTAGCTGAATTCCTTGCTTTTTTACAGGAGCAATCCATCCCTTTTATTATTATCTCCGGTGGTATCCAAGGCATGATTGAAACGGTCTTAAAACGCGAGGGACTATTAGATAAGGTGACGGCAATTTATGGGGTCAATCTTCATACTCAAGGGGAATATCTGCAAGTTCATTCCGATTGGGAAAATGAGACGGAATTAGTGGCTAAAGCCTTGATTATGGCCAAATATTCGGGAGTAGAAACTATTGCGATCGGTGATTCTGTTACCGATATTACCATGGCTAGAAGGGCCGATCTAGTTTTTGCTAGGGATCGTTTAATCGATTATCTGCAAGCGGAAAATCAACCCTATATTCCTTGGGATAACTTTTTTGAGATTCGCGAATATCTGTTATTGAGAGATTAGGGATTGGCTGTTAATTAGGTAGGGGTTAAAAATTGTCAGATACCCTTCTTGGATTAAGGGGGGATCAAAGAGGGCGAATGCAATTCGCCCCTACAATAATATTATTGCGCCAATGGTAGGAGCGCACTGTGGTCAGTGAGTTTATCGAACTGCGTGCGCCCTGTAATATAGATATTTCGACCAAATTGAGATTTACTACCCTACTCTTAAGGGTAACAATAATTATAAAATTTTGTAAATTTGTGTTGTTAGATATTGCAAAATCTCAATTTTTGTTGACAAGACAGAACCAAATCGGGGGGGGGGGTAGAATCCCGTTATGGCTCTGTTTTGTCATTAGAGGAACTAACTTAAAATTTAGTGATTGGCAATTTTGAAAAAACCAATTTTTCTCCCTTGCCAATGTCGCTTAATTTGAGATTTTCTCCTTTAAAGGTCAGTCAGAACATTTGTTTGTTTGTTTGTTTTGAGGAAAATTTCTGGATATGAAAACTTCGACTGTGCTTAAAAATTGCTCCAGAGTAGCAGCCGGTACTGTCTTTGTAACTTTGGGGATACTGACTACGGGAACCGCCCATGCCGCTGAATTGATTACCAACGGCGGCTTTGAAACAGGTTTTACGGGTTGGAATGTCTCAATACAACCTGGGAGTAACTCGACGAGTGGTTTCTTTATTGATGATGCTAACGGCTCCACGCCTTTCAGTGGTCAAGCAACTGTTGGTCCAGCCAGTGGCTCTTTCTATGCAGTGTCTGACCAAGGCGGTCCGGGAGCCTATGCGCTAACCCAGACTTTTATCGTTCCTGGAGCTGCCTCATCGGTAATTTTGTCTTACGATATGTTCGTCAATGATCAGAGTGGACTTGGACCTATCGTCAATCCATCTGGACTAGACTACACCAGTATTCCCAACCAACACGCACGGGTGGATATCCTAGTTGCTGGGGCCAACCCCTTCTCAACCAATCCTGCGGATATCGTCGGTAATTTCTATTTAGGAAACGATCCCTTTGCTTCCAATCCTAACCCTTATACTTCTTATAGTTTTGACATTACCAGCTTGGTAGGAGCAGGCGGGAGCTACATTCTCCGATTTGCAGAAGTTGACAACCGGTCATTTTTTAATCAAGGAGTCGATAATGTCAGTATTGATTTTACTCCTCTAGCTACTCCTGTTCCCGAACCTGCTTCAGTCTTGGGTTTACTCGCCATTGGTGCTTTAGGTGCGGGTGCAGCCTGGAAGCGCAAATTAAAATAAAAAACTGGTCAATCTAGCCTTAAATTAGCAGCGATCGCGCTCTATCAATAGAGTGCGATCGCTTTTTGGGGTTATAATAATTAAAGACACGATAAATTAATTCAAGTCAAGCCCATGCCACTAACTCTTAATTTAACATCGGAAATCGAACAATATCTCAGCCAAAAAGCGAGGGAGAAAGGTCTTTCTCTAGAAGCTTATGTCCTAAAGTTGCTCAAGGATACTATTTTAGAACAAGAAAAACAGACTAAACTGGTTAATTTACTTCAATCTTGGATTGATGAAGAAGATGAACAGGAACAACAAGAAACCGGTGAATATTTAATCGAAGCACTCGATCAAGATCGTTTATCTGAGCGTCCTTTATTTCCGGCTGAATTAAAGGGAGTAACTTGGTGAATAGAGTAGTTTTATTAGATACGGGAATTATCGGTTTAATTACTAATCCTAAGCGATCGCCTGAAAGTCTAGCTTGTAATTTTTGGCTACAAACACTAATTAAAGCAGGTATTAGGGTTATTCTTCCAGAAATTGCTGATTATGAGGTGCGTCGAGAGTTGTTACGCGCTAACAAGATTAAAGGAATTAAGCGACTGGATGAGTTAGCTAACTTAATAGAATACCTAGCCATTACAACGGATGCAATGCGAAAAGCTGCTTTATTTTGGGCGCAGGCACGCCAACAAGGACAACCCACAGCAGGAGATAAAACAATTGATGGTGATATGATTTTAATTGCACAAGCTGTCACGTTATCTGTGAAAAATCCGATAATTGCAACAACAAATGTAGGTCATTTATCCAAATTTGTCAGAGCAGATTTATGGCAAAATATTAGTTTTGATTGACATCTTTCTCAGAGGAACTTTATTGCAAGGGAAGTGACGCAAACCGAACGAGAAGCTTATGAAGAGGGATGAGCCAGAAATGGAAGATGATTTACGGACAGAGTATGACTTGAAGCACCTCCGAGTTAGAAAGTTAGGCTCTGGAAGAAAAAGCTTTGGTGGAGTCACTGTGCGCTTGGAGCCTGATGTCGCAGAAATGTTTCCCACTGCTGATGCGGTTAACGAAGCATTAAGATTGTTGATCAGAGTAATGCGAGATAACAAAACTCTTGCTTCTACAGTACAGGCTAACATGAAGGCTGAGTCCTGACGAAATGCGGGGCGGGATTGAGTATTTATGAGAAAGCGAAGGGAATGGCGAATAAAGCTATAGTCTCGAATTAGATGCGATCACGCTATATTTGTAGAGGGCGATCGCTTTTTGTGTTATGATGGTAGGAGTGTGGATGAATGAAGCAAAATTGAAAATCTATTTCGACGCTTGAATTGAGGAAAATTACTATGAAAGTTAAAACAGATTTGACTATTCCTGAGATTAAGGAAATTAGCAAAGAGGGAGTTAAAGCTCTTGTAGAGAGATTGGGAATTGCTAAAGCGGCTTTCTTTCTAAGAGAAACAGCATCCCAACCTCTAAATTATTTAGAAACTAAAGATCAGTTATTTGGTGAAATGACAGCGACGGATATTTACGCTCAAAGTAAAGGCGGCTATCACTGAAATGATTGAGGAAATTCGTCAAAAAGTTAGACAAAACCAATTTGAATTTTCTCAACACGCTGTCAATCAAAGTATCCTGCGTCAGATCAGTGTTCAAGAATTACGGGAGGCGATGGAACAAAGCGAAATTATTGAAGATTATCCGGCTGATAAGTATGGTGCAAGCTGTTTACTTTTGGGATTTACTCTAATTAATAGAGCCTTACACATTCATTGTAGCTATCCCTCTCGCCCTTTGCTCAAAATTATTACCCTATATGAACCCGATCCAAATTTATGGATTGATTTTAAATCAAGGAGAACACCAGATGTCAACTAATTCTAGACAAGAAACCTTAATTGAACAAGAAGTTACCTATACCCTTGAAATCAATGGCAATTTTTTTATTATAGAAAATGTCCCCGCTAGAGTCTGTGTAGAAACGGGAGAGCGTTTTTTTGCACCAGAAACTGTCGAACGCTTGCAGGAAATTATCTGGGAAAATAAGCGACCAAAACGGGTAATTGAAACACCAGTATTTGACTTTGCTAGTTAGTGTTTAATAGAAAACTGGCAAATCGAGCAACAATTGAAGTCTTAAATTAGGGGCGATTGCGCTATATTTGTAGAGTGCGATCGCTTTTTTGGGTTATAATAGTTAAAGACACGATAAATTAATTCAAGTCAAGCCCATGCCACTAACTCTTAATTTAACATCCTCAAGCTACTTAAAGATACTATTTTAGAACAAAAAAAACAGACTAAACTGGTTAATTTACTTCAATCTTGGATTGATGAAGAAGATGAACAGGAACAACAAGAAACCGGTGAATATTTAATCGAAGCACTCGATCAAGATCGTTTATCTGAGCGTCCTTTATTTCCGGCTGAATTAAAGGGAGTAACTTGGTGAATAAGCTGCCCGCAAATTTAAATTGCTTGTTGAGATCAGGCAAGGGGGGATTGGTGGAGATTTAGCTGCGCGGGGGTAGCAAGCTCCTGTCCTCCCTAAGGGGGTTTGGGGAGTAGAAACCCTCAAGGGCTGGGATTGGGTGATAAAATAATCAGAAGCAAAGCCCAATTTTAACCGAGGGGTTCCTTTAAAAAATCCCAACTTAGTCAATATCAAAAATGAGATGTACCCCAGAGGAGTTCTCCCTATGGATAGCAAACGATTAATCGAAGAATTAAAAAATCCCGACTTTTATCCTCATTCTGTCAAAATTCCCGTTGAAATTATCCAAACCCATGCTTCAATTATCTTCTTGACAGGAGATTATGCCTATAAAGTCAAGAAACCAGTTAATTATAATTTTTTGGATTTCTCCACTTTAGAAAAGAGAAAATATTATCTAGAACAGGAACTAGACTTAAATAAAAGAGTTGCCGCCAATATCTATCTGGAAGTTTTGTCAATTAATGAGGAACGGGGTAGCATAAGTTTAAATGGAGAAGGGAAAGCGATCGAATACGTTTTAAAAATGAATCAGTTTCCCCAAGAATGTTTACTGAGTAAAATTTTTGAACGGGGAGAAATAACGGAAAAAGCTATAGAGTCTTTGGCTGAAAAAGTGGCACAATTTCATCGGCAAGCTGTGACTAATTCCTATATTACTCAATTTGGCAATTTAGAAGTTATTAAACAAGCTTTTGATGAAAACTACCAACAAACCGAGAAATATATTAATCTTGTCCAAACCCAAAAACAATACGATGAAACGAAAGCTTATACAGATAAATTCTTCGCAGAACACGGAGATTGGTTAGAAGAAAGACAAATAAAAGGGATGATTCGCGAATGTCACGGCGACTTACATTTAAATAATATCTGTCAGTGGCAGGGAGAAATACAATTATTTGATCGCATAGAATTTAATGAATCTTTTCGCTTCGTTGATGTCATGTACGATATTGCTTTTACAGTCATGGATTTAACCGCTAGGGGGAGAGAAGATTTCGCTAATTTATTTGTGAATACTTATTTAGAACAAACCGCCGACTGGGAGGGTTTAAAAGTCTTGCCTCTCTACCTGACCAGACAAGCGTATGTGAGGGCAAAAGTCAATAGTTTTTTGCTTGATGGTGACAGTTTTTACGAGAAAATTAAAGCAGATGCACAAGATTATTATCAATTAGCTTGGCAGTACACACAACCGCAGAAACCGAGATTAATTCTGATGTCGGGATTTTCTGGATCGGGTAAGAGTACCATAGGGAAAGTAATTGCTAAAAATCTTAATGCTATTCAGATTCGTTCCGATGCAGTTCGCAAACATTTGGCTGGAATTGACTTAAATCAAACGGGAAGTCTAGACATATATAGTCTCGAAATGAGTCAAAAAACCTTCGCTAGACTGGCAGAATTAGCGGAAATTTTAATAGCTTTAGGTTATCCAGTTATTCTCGATGCACGCTACGATAAATATGCTTGGCGAGAACCTTTATTAACCTATGCCCAAAATTTACAGATTCCTTTTCATATTGTCCATTGTCACGCACCTATAGAAGTTTTAAAACAACGGATTGCCGCTAGAAAAGGCGATATTTCTGACGCTACTATCGAGGTTTTAAATGCCCAAATTGAGAAAACAGAACCTTTTAATGAAAAAGAACAACCCTATCTAATTTCCCTAGACACTACTAATCCCGATTGGCCAGAATTTTTGGAGAGTCAATTAGGTAAATAGCTTGAGATGAATCAACGATAGGGCCATTCTTATAATTAAGTTATAGTTGATAAAGTAGCAAAAAGGAGAAGCGATGGAAACTGTAGTGTTAAATCTAGAGACAGTTAATCTGACCGATGAACAATTTTATCATCTCTGTCAGGCTAATCAAACATGGAATTTAGAACGTAATCAAAAAGGAGAATTATTAATTATGCCTCCCGTGGGTGGAAATACTGGTAAACAAGAAGCTAATTTGATTGTTAAAGTGGGGGTATGGAACGAGCAAACTCAACTTGGTGAGGTGTTTAGTTCTTCGACAATTTTTCGTTTACCAAAGGGAGGATATCGTTCTCCTGATGTTGCTTGGATAAAACGGGAGAGATGGGAAGCTTTGAGCGCAGAAGAGCGAGAAAAGTTCCCACCTTTGTGTCCCGATTTTGTGATTGAATTACGTTCTCGTAGCGATTCTTTAACCTCTTTACGCGACAAGATGCGCGAATATTTAGCCAGTGGTTTACGTTTGGGTTGGTTGATTAATCCTCAACAGCAGCAGGTGGAAATCTACCGACTAAATGGCGGTGTGGAAATTATTAATTTACCTGCTACTTTATCCGGGGAAGATGTCTTACCCGGGTTTGTTTTGCATTTAACTTAGGAAGAATGACAGGGAATAACAAAGGGAATGAGACAGAATCAGGATATCTCTATTCTGTCAAAACATTTCCAGAAAAGCGATCGATTGTCAGCTTGAAGGTGTATAATCTCTCAAAAGCCAGCATCAAGCTACAAAGTTCTCAATATCGCCCAAAAAAAAGAATCAGGATTTCAGGAACAGATTCTCTGGCTACTTCTTCAAAGAAAGAGGAAACTCTCAGTCACAACATTGATATTTGTCAATAATGTCACCTAAAATTTTCAATCATCACTTTACTCCTCTTAAATCCCTCTCTCTGGGATTATTTCTCCTGCAAGCTTTCACTCCCCTCACCCTAGCAGCCCCCCCGCGAGAACCGGATCAAACCGTCGGCTGTGATATTCTGGTGGTGGGTGGTGGTTTAGCCGGTGCCGGTGCGGCCTACGAAGCTTTATTATTAGGAAAAACCGTCTGTTTAACCGAGATTACCGACTGGGTAGGGGGACAGATATCTTCTCAGGGAACCTCCGCATTAGATGAAAGACGAACACAAAGAGAAAAATTATTTTTCCCGAAAGGTTATCTAGAATTTAGGGAAAGAATTAGAAAGCATTACGGGAAACGCAACCCCGGGGAATGTTGGGTAAGCGGGTCTTGTTTTTTGCCTTTTGATGGACATAAATTATTATTTCAACAGTTAGAAGACGCTGCCAAAAAAGGCAAAGGAACCCTGAAATGGTTTCCCTCCACGGTAGTCAAAGAATTAAATATTGAAACTTTACCCAATCGCGGTACTGGTCAACAGATTACCAGTGTAATTGCTATTCAACATAGTCCCGCAAAAGGTACTCCTCCCCTAAATACCGAGTTTTTATCGCAAAAAATGGAGGATATCTATCGCTACGAAAATTCTCCCCGTTTTGATAAGAAAATCCTCCGTTTTGTCCCCAAATCCTCCCAACCGAATCAATTAGCAGATTGGTATGTGATTGAAGCGACCGAAACCGGGGAAATAATCGGATTATCAGATATTCCCTACCGTTTAGGTGTCGATAAGCGCAGTTATCTCGAACCTTCTTCCTCTAGCGTCACTGGCGACCCCTACTGTACCCAAGGCTTTACCTATACCTTTGCCATGGAGGAAACAGAAAAGCCACAAACCCACGAGAAACCCGTTTATTATGAACGCTATGCCCCCTATTTTAGCTATGAATTGCCGCGATTAGCCGATTTTGACCTCGTTTTCACCTATCGTCGTATTTGGAGTCCGCAACTAGGTAAAGAGAAAACCTTTGGGGGAATTACTTTTACCGAACCAGTTCCAGGGGATATTTCCATGCAGAATTGGACTTGGGGAAATGATTATCGTCCGGGGACTGGGAAGGATAACTTTATCTACACCCGTGAACAGTTGCAACAGCTAGGACAGTTATCTCCGGGGGGATGGATGGGAGGATTACGCACAGAAACCCTCGCGAGGGGCGAAGAACACGCCATTTCCTACTATTATTGGTTAGTAGAAGGAACCACCGATTCCCAGTTAGGGGACGGGGTAAAAGTTCCCCATTTGAATAACCGTTATCTCTCCGGTTTTGATTCTCCCATGGGTACTGCCCACGGTTTGTCAAAATATCCCTATATTCGGGAAGCAAGACGGATTATCGGTCGTCCTTCCCTGACTTTCCCCGCTGGTTTTACCGTCACAGAAATCGATATTTCCCGACAAAATTTTCAAAGCGATTTCTATCGTCAAAATCTTTCCCCGGCAGAATATCGGCGCTTAATTGCCACCTTGGCAGGATTAGAGGGATTTTCCGTACTTGATGGCACATTATCCCCCGATAAGGCCGTTAAACGCAAGCGATCGACTATTTACCCCGATTCCGTCGGTATCGGCCACTATGCGATTGATTTTCATCCCTGCATGACGGAACATCCCCCCGAAAAACCGGGTAATACAGAAAAAGCAGGAGAAAGACAGGGACAAGGGCAAGCTTATCCCTTCGAGATACCTTTAAGGGCTATAATTCCCCAAAAAATCGATAATTTACTGATAGCGGGTAAAAGTATCGCCCTCAGTCATATTGCCGCGGCCGCCTATCGTGTCCATTCCTTCGAGTGGTCCTCCGGGGTAGCTGCTGGCATCACGGCAGTGTATGCTTTAGATAATAATGTACTGCCCTATCAATTAGTAGAAAGTGATTTTCTCATCGGCAATAAACAACTGCGAGAATTACGGCAAAAAATCGACGCAAGTGGTAATCCAACTATGTTCCCCGATGCCTCAATTTTCCAGTCGATGGATAATTGGTATTAATTAGGGGTTGCTGAAAAAGTTTGTTGGTGGGGTTAGGAGTCGGGAGTCAGTATTCTCCGAGTCAGTATTCTCCCCTCTCCCTTCTCCCCACCCTCCTATACCTTTTAAGCAGAATTTAGTATTAAGTAGTCGTGCAAAATTAATTTCCTAGTCGAGACGGTCGTCAGGAGACTGTCGTCAGGAGACGGGAGACGGGAGACGGGAGACGGGATACAGCTATTAGGGATCGGATTTGAGTTTTCAGTTCACTGTTTCCTCACATCAGAAGTCTGACGGAGTAGTGGCTTAGATGTGTAATTAATTGTGCTTAGATACTTACAAGAGGTCTAATAGGAAAAAACCCCATCTTGAACAAAGATGGGGTAAGGTAAAAATCAAATCAATCTAAACAGTAACAGGTTCTCGATCGAGGGGTTTAACGCGATTGAGCAGGGTCTGCAATTGTTCCCCTTCAATCACCTCTTTACTGAGGATTTCTTGGGCAATTTCTTCGAGTAAATCGCGATTTTGAGCCAGGATATCCAGGGCCTGCTGATGACCATTTTCGACAATCTCTTTCACTTCATTATCGATCGCTTTGGCCGTATCATCGCTCACCAAGCGCCGGGGATTCATCATGCCATCTCCCAGAAAACTATTCTGTTGACCTTTTTCGTAGGCTAGAGGACCCAAGGTCTTACTCATACCATAGGTCGTCACCATACGTTCGGCCAAGTCCGTCGCCCGCTGCAGGTCATTAGCGGCCCCAGTAGTAATACTACCGAAGATAATTTCTTCGGCGGCCCGACCGCCTAAAAGAGTAGCAATTTGGTCGCGTAATTCCGTATCATCCATAAGGAAACGGTCTTCCGTGGGCATTTGCAGGGTATAACCGAGGGCTGCCATGCCGCGAGGCACGATCGAAATCTTAGCAACTTTACCACCCCCCGGCATAACTGCACCGACGAGAGCGTGACCAACTTCGTGATAAGCGACGATTTTCTTCTCTTTTTCCGAGAGAACCCGGCTTTTCTTCTCTAAACCCGCCACTACCCGCTCGATTGCCTCATTAAAGTCCTCTTGGGCGACGGTGCTGCGTTGATTGCGGGCTGCCAATAAAGCGGCCTCATTGACTAGATTAGCTAAGTCAGCACCAGCAAAACCGGGGGTACGGGTAGCAATCTGTTTTAAATCCGCATCCGAGCCTAATTTTACCTTACCTGCGTAGATTTCGAGGATTTTTAAGCGTCCAGCCAGATCGGGGCGATCAACTAACACTTGGCGATCAAAACGGCCGGGGCGTAAAAGGGCGGGATCAAGAGTTTCGGGGCGATTAGTGGCGGCCAGTACGATCACCGTCGCATCACCAGCGTTAAAACCGTCCATTTCCGTCAATAATTGGTTTAAAGTCTGTTCCCGTTCATCGTTACCCCCCATAAAATTACCGTTAGCGCGAGATTTACCGATCGCGTCTAATTCATCGATAAAAATAATACAGGGGGCTTTTTTCTTGGCCTGTTCAAACAGATCCCGCACTCGGGCTGCCCCTGCACCGACAAAGAGTTCCACGAATTCCGAACCTGAGATACTAAAGAAAGGAACCCCCGCTTCTCCTGCGACTGCTTTTGCCAGCAGGGTTTTTCCTGTCCCCGGCGGACCGACTAGGAGGACACCCTTGGGAATCCGCGCCCCGATTTGAATGTAACGTTGGGGATATTTGAGAAATTCGACGATTTCTGCCAATTCGGTTTTCGCTTCTTCCACACCGGCCACATCTTTAAAAGTGGTTTTGGTGGTGTCTCCTTCCACATAGACTTTAGCGCGACTTTTGGTAATCGAGAGGGCCCCGGCCGGACCACCGCCGCCGCTGCGGGCGAGGAAAAATTGCCAAATACCGACAAAAATCAGGGGAGGAATCACCCAACTAAGGACACTACCAATCCAGCCATTTTTTGGCGGTGGAGCGGCGGCGAATTCTACGCCCTTAGCTTCCAGACGTTTGGGCAATTCTAGGTCAAAAATCGGTGTAGTGCTGAAAATTCGTCCGTAGTTGCCCTCTTGGTCGTTTTTAAGCTGATAACGAATCTCATTCTGTCCCACGGATACCCTAGCGACGTTGCCATCTTCCACTTGGTCGATAAAAAGACTGTAGGGAACTTTGGGGACGCTAGGGCCAAATAATTGCGGAAAAAGGAGATTAACAATCAGAAATAAGCCGCCTACGGCTAATAAAACATTACCGATCAGGCGAGATTGTGAAGGAGGTTTGCTTTTTATACTCATTGCTGGGCCTGATTCATTAAAATTAGTCTCTATACTTTCCCCATTGTAGGCTGTTGACTGCTCAAGTTCAGATTGAATCAGGCGGGGGGATTACCGTCGTCTTCGGGCGGTTTTTGCCCTAGTAAAGCGTCTAGACGAGTTTGGGCAAGCTCAAAATCCGGCGCAATCCCTAAAGCTTTTTGATAACAGGCGATCGCTGCTTGGGTTTCGCCCAAATTTTCTAGGGTACTGCCGCGATTGTACCAAGCTTGATAAAAATTATCGTCCGCTTCTAGCACCTGTTGCCAACATTCTAAGGCTTCTTGCCAACGTTGCAGTCCGTATAGGGCGCTGCCTCTAGCGTTAATGACTTGGTGATCGTTGGGGGTGATTTCTAGGGCGCGATCATAACTATTTAAAGCTTCTTCGTAGTTACCAATCATGGCTAAGGCACCACCACGATTATGCCAGGCCGAGGCTAATTGGGGATCGATCTTCAGGGCCTGTTCCCAATCAGCGATCGCATTTGACCAATTGCCTAAATTTGCCTGTTCTAAGCCCTGATTAAACCAATCTGCGGCAGTTTCAGGGTTTTTACCCTCCTGGGAGGAAAATTGAGCGATCAGACTATTAATAATGCTTTCTGCGTCCTTATTTTCGATGCCTAATTGTTCGGCCATTTGGCCCGCTAGGGTAGGATCGTTGTGCAGACGGTTAAATAATTCATCGAGGGTGAGGGTTTCTAATTGGGGATTTTCTGGGTCAGCACCGTTAAAATCGCTAGTTTCACTGGAATATAAGAGATTTTCTGGGGTAGCAACAGTATAACTGCCCGGGTCCTCATCTTCGCCGGCGTATTCCCAGATTAAAGTGGCAGTTTCTTTGGTGTAGAGTTGATAACCGATCTCGTAGGAAGCTTCACCAATACGTTCAATTCCGGGGAAAGCGCGGGCTAATTCTCCTAAACGAATCATTCTGGTGGCGAGAAGTTGGTTAAGGGAAGCGGAGGATTGCAGACGGGTCCCAAAGCGCTCTAACCATTCTACCCAATCTTTTTGCCGACCTCGATCGCCCAGTTTTTCAAAAAATCTCAGAATTCTGCCTTCGTGCCAACCGTGGGCCACTCCATCGAGTAACTGCATATAGAGAAATTCGTAATCTGTATCGGTTAGGGGAACAGATTCGATCGCTTGTACTTTCCCCTTTCCCCCTTGTCCCCCCAAAAGTCGGGTAAAAAAGTTTTCTATCGCGCGCCAAAGTTTTCTTAAAAGTCCCTGCATTCTAATCTCGACACTGGTTTTATTAATCTTGCAAGCGTAACCCAATTAGTCTAGCAGTTATCAGTTATCAGGGAATAGGGGTTAGGGTTTGGGGAGATTTGTCAGGGATCGGTAAACAGTAAACAGTGAAAATACTCCCCACTTAATAAGCTGTTCGTAATTTAAATTGCTTGTTGAGACGAGGCAAGGGGCAACCCCCCCGACGTCGGGGGGGCAAGGGGGGGCGGCTAATCTAAGAATAAGCGGTTTAAATGCGTCTTAGCTTACCGCTTACCGATCACCGATAACTTAATTATTGGCCATCACCCAATTAACTAGAGTGCGGACGGGAAAACCGGTGGCCCCGGCATTATTAACGCCATTTTCCTTGTCGGACCAGACGGGACCCGCGATATCTAGGTGCAGCCAGGGAGTGTTATTAATGAATTGCTTCAAAAATAAAGCGGCTGTAATGGAACCGCCGGGGCGCGGGCCGGTGTTTTTCATATCGGCAATTTGAGACTTCAGCCCCTCGAAATATTTTTCTTCTAGGGGCATCGGCCAGAATTTTTCGCCGGCTAATTTAGCGGCCTCTTGGAGTTGATCAGCGAGACTCTCATCGCTACTCCATAAACCGGCGATATCGTCTCCCAAAGCAACGACACAGGCCCCGGTTAAAGTGGCTAGATCCACGATCGCATCCACCTCTAATTTTTCCGCAAAAACCAAGCCATCGGCCAGGGTTAATCGTCCCTCGGCATCGGTGTTATTGACTTCAATAGTTTTGCCATTAGAAGCGGTTAAAATGTCCCCGGGGTGCATAGCGCGACCACTAATCATATTTTCCGTAGCCGGACAGATAAAGTGTACTTCCACTTCTGGCCGTAATTGGGCGATCGCCTTGGCTGCCCCTAGGGTGGCGGCACCACCTCCCATATCCATTTTCATGGTTTCGATGCCACTGCCGGCCCCTTTAATATTCAAACCGCCGGAATCAAAGGTTAAACTTTTGCCAACGATTGCTAGTTTACGTTTCGGGGTCCCTTGGGGTTTATAGATTAAATGAAGGAATTTCGGGGGAATATCCGAGGCTTTGGCTACTCCTAAGAAGGCTCCCATCCCCAAGCTTTCGCATTCTTCCTGTTCCAGAATTTTCAGACTTAATCCGTATTCGCTGGCAATTTGCTCGGCGGTTTCTGCCATGGTCAGGGGGGTGACGGTGTTAGCGGGAGCATTGACTAATTCTCTGGCCAGAATCACCCCGGAACAGATTTGCTCGGCGTTAGCGATCGCCGATGATTGTTCTCCTAAACCCAATAACTCGACGGTTGCTAATTTGGCTCCTTTTTCCTCTTTAGTGGACTTGAAGCGGGTATCCTGATGATTGGCCAGTAGTAGTCCTTCCGTGATTGCTCCGGCGGTGGCGGACTGATCACCAACTACCGGTAAACTGATGGCCAGAGCTTGGCTTTTTTGTTGTTTGGCCAGACGAGCGATCGCGGCGGCCGCTAGACGCAGGGTTTGCAGGTCGAAATCGGCAGTTTTTCCCAATCCCACCAGGATTAATTTGCGAATCGGACCACCACCACCTAGACGAGTCGCCGCACTGCTGCCTAATTTTCCCTCGAATTCCGTCTCGGAGATGAGATCCCCTAGGTTTCCCCCTAGTTTATCGTTTAATTCTGCCAATTCTCCTGCAATCTCGATGGCTCCTTCTGGTAAACCTAGGGCTAAAGTATCTCCTGTCCAAGTAAGGAGCGAGGTGTCAGTCGATCGAATATCCATTCTTTATCTCGATAATTCTTTGCAAATTGCTTCTATTAATCACTATACTGTAAGCTCTATCAGTTATCATCGATCATCTGTTGAGGTTTAGTGGCTCCCTGTCAAGAATCAAGGTCTAGCTCTTGCTAAAATCATTGTCCCTGATTGCTGATGCTGACTGGGGATAACTGCCAGGGGTTCTACTACTTAGAAAAAAATTATCAAGTTTGTGTCGATCACTCAAGGAGAAATTTTTATGGAAATATCTCGTCCTAATCAAGTAGAATTAACCGCAGAAGAACAACAGGAACTAGAAAAGTTGCGAGCTATTATCGAACAGGCTAGTGTTGATGGCGTGATCACTCAAGGGGAAAGGGAAAGAATCGCCCTAGCTATGAGGTCTGATGGTAAAGTGACCCTAGAAGAATTAGAGTTAGTCAGAACTTTAATTACCGAAAAAGTGAGCAAAGGGGAATTAGTTCTGGATTATCTTTAAACTCTGGAAAATCAGATAAAAAAAAGACGGGGTGAAAACCCCGTCCTATTTGTCAATAATTATGACAAATCCTTGACTTGTGATACTAATTGTGCTACCACATCTTGAGCGCTACCAAAGAGCATAAAGGTTTTGGGATTGTAGAATAATTCGTTTTCTACCCCGGCAAAACCCGATCGCATACTGCGCTTAATCACGATCGTGTGCTGTGCCTTATCCACGTCGAGGATTGGCATTCCATAAATGGGACTAGCTTTATCGTGACGGGCAGCGGGATTAACCACATCATTCGCCCCAATAATTAACGCCACATCGACGCGCTCAAACTCAGGATTAATATCATCCATATCGTAGAGTTGCGGATAGGGAACATTAGCTTCGGCCAGTAATACATTCATGTGTCCTGGCATTCTTCCCGCCACGGGGTGAATAGCATATTTAACCTCAACGCCATTTTTTTCCAACTGTTCAGCCAATTCTCGCACTGCGTGTTGTGCTTGGGCCACCGCCATGCCGTAACCGGGGACAATCACCACAGAACGCGCATAACCAAGCATCATCGCCCCTTCTTCTGAATCAATAGCATGAACCGATTTATCAAGGCTAGAAGTGGCGCTCGCTTCGCCCCCGGCACTAGCACCTGTACCAAATGCCCCAAATAGTACACTAGCCAGCGATCGATTCATGGCTTTACACATGATCTGAGTCAGGATAATCCCCGACGCACCCACCAAAGCACCGGCGATGATCAACATACTATTCATCAGGATAAAACCGACTACGCTGGCGGCAAGTCCCGAAAAAGAGTTTAAGAGGGAGATAACCACGGGCATATCGCCGCCGCCGATGGGAAGCACGAATAAAGCCCCGAAAATTAAGGAAAGTGCCACCAAGGTCAGGAAAACATCGATCGAGGTGGGATCAAAAAAGAGATAGACACTACCCCCTAAAAAGGTGAGTAGCAAGAGAATGTTAAAGGGTTGTTGGAAAGGAAAAGTTACGGGCGCGCCACTGATTAATTCCTGTAATTTGGCAAAAGCGAGGACACTACCGGTAAAAGTGACACCGCCGATCAATATACCCAAAATAGCGATCAGTATCGAGTCAAAGGCAATATTTTCACCACTTTGCAGTAAACGCCAGTATTCGCCAATGGCAATTAAAGCACTGGCAGCACCGCCTAAACCGTTAAAAATCGCCACCATTTGGGGCATAGCCGTCATCGGGACTTTTTGCGCCGAAACTAAGCCGATAATTGAGCCAATCACCAACGCTACGGCGATTAAACCATAGCTGAGGATTTCTTGATTGATTAAGGTGGCAATAACGGCGATTAGCATCCCGATGGCAGCCAGAAAATTGCCTTGACGGGCGGTAGCGGGGGAAGATAATTGTTTAAGACCGATGATAAATAAAATGGCGGCCAGTAGATAGGATAACTCGATCCCTGTGGTAAGGGCATTATTCATGATTTAGCCTCTTTTTTCTTGAACATTTGCAGCATTCGATCGGTAACGACAAAACCACCGACCACGTTAACCATCGCCAAAATAACGGCAATTAACCCTAAAATTACGGTTAATTCGTGCCAATCCGTGCCTCCGGCGATGAGGAGCGCACCAACAACGGCGATACCTGAAATTGCATTCGCTCCCGACATCAGGGGTGTATGGAGAGTGGGAGGGACTTTATTGATTACCTCGAAACCGACAAAGGAAGCGAGGACAAATACCACTAAAGCGGTTAAAAGTTGGGCAGTCATTGGTTAAAGAAATAGGGGATAGGGTTTGGGGTGTGGGGTGTGGGGTGTGGGGTGTGGGGTGTGGGGTGTGGGGTGTGGGGAGAACAAAGCTGCGCCTTTTGCCTTCTGCCTTTTGCCTTTTGCCTCCTGAATACTGACTCCTGAATCCTGATGGCTAAAAAGCGGATAACTGTTCACTGAGGGCGGATTTAATGCGTTGGTTGCGGATTTCGCCGGCGTGGGTGACACAGGCACTATTAATGATGTCATCGGCAAAATCGAGGTTTAAACTGCCCTCTTTGCTGACTAGAAGCTGTAGCAGCATTTGCAGGTTTTTGGCGTACATCTGGCTGGCATTGGTGGCCACTGTGGCAGGAAGATTAACGGCTCCGACGATTTTTACCCCATTTTCGATTATTTCTCGTCCCGGTTGGGTGTAGGCGCAATTTCCGCCCTGTTCCGCCGCTAAATCAACGATTACCGACCCCGGTTTCATGGTGGCGATCATTTCTTTGGTGACTAGCAGGGGGGCCTGTTTCCCCGGTACTTGGGCGGTGGTGATCACCACATCAGCCCGCTTAATTGGTTCAGTTAGGGCTTGACAAATGCGCTCCTGTGTGCTAAGAGAAACCTCTTTGGCATAACCGTTATCGGCGACGGTATCTTCTTCTAGGGGCATTTCAATAAATTTCGCCCCGACACTCTGCACTTCTTCTTTGACTTGGGGACGAATATCAAAAGCCTCCACCACTGCCCCCAAACGGCGGGCGGTAGCGCAAGCTTGCAATCCGGCAACTCCTGCCCCCAATACCAGCACTTTGGCAGGGGCGATCGTCCCGGCGGCGGTAGTCATCATCGGGAACATTTTCGGCAGCTCAACGGCGGCGAGGAGTACCGCTTTGTAACCGGCGAGGTTAGCCTGAGAGGAGAGGGCATCCATACTCTGGGCGCGACTACTGCGGGGAATTAATTCCATGCTCAAAGCTGTAATCCCGCGCTCGGCTAATTTGGCAATGCGCCGGGGTTGCCGCAGGGGATCGAGAAAGCCGATGAGGATACCACCATTTTTCAGGCGATCGATCTCGCTATCGCTAGGAGGGACGACTTTGAGAATAATATCGGCAGTTTCATAGATATATTCGCTGTTTTCGCTCAGGGCGGCTCCCACGGCACTATAGGCACTATCGGCAAAGTTAGCGCTAATTCCTGCCCCATTTTGGACAATTACCTCAAATCCCGCCTTGACTAAACGGGCGACGGTATCCGGCACTAGCGCCACCCGCGCCTCGCCTTGGTCACTTTCTTTGATTACGCCGATTTTCATGGCTGGGTTTCTCCTTAATAAGTCCTTCTCTTGTCTTATGCTGTTAGGGTAAGGGTTTCGTTAAATGCGATCGATCCCTTGGGATAATTTCGAGTCAAAATTGCTTTTCACTTCCATCCTAGCTATCCTCACCTTTCTGGCTCTTTTTCGGGCTGAATCTTAGGATTATCTTCAGGATTAAAGGGTTTTGAGCGGCATTGCTTGGGAATTTTTACCTAGTGATGAGGTACACTTTTTTTTCTGGGAACCGCCGAAACGGTTAACATTAGCTGGTCTTCGGTCGTAGATACCAGATTAAATTATACTTCATCTTTATGAGAAAGGCTGTAATAGGTCTCGACAATCTCAAAGTTTTACAGTTCTTTTAACTTCGATCGCAATTCCTCTAATTCTGCATCTACTGCTGAATCGCTGACGGTAGTTGCTGGGGGTAAATTGCTTTGATTAGAAGTTGTACTGGGTAATACTCCCCCAGACATTTGTGCTTTTAGCAGTGCTAATTCATCATCCACATCGCTACCCGCTTCTAGTGGATCGATGTCAACCAATTCACCGTCAGCTTGACTACTGGCTTCTGACTGCATAAATTTTGCTTCCATGCGCTCAAAAGCTGAAGGGTAAATAGTATCTATACTGCCGATACTTTTTTCGTTAATCTTTCTTTCTAAAATTGGCAATTTTTCTTTCAGTTTATCAACTTGGATATTCAGTTTTTCCAGTTGATTTTTAATAATATTTGCGGTATTAATGTGATGTTTTTTCTTTATATTAGCTTCTTGTGCCAGAGACTCATCACCTTTATCTAGAGCGACTTTAGCTATTTCTTGCCATTTTAAAACTTCAGCTTGTGCTTGGTTGTAATGTTGTTCGGCTCTTTTTTGTAAGGCAATTACTTCGATAATTGAGGAGCGTAAATTAGATAAATCATCCCGCATAATAGTGATGGTTAATTATGACTAGCAATTAATATTCCCTATCTCAACGACAAAATTAATAAATAGAGACGTACCGTAGATAGTACGTCTCGACGCTCTCAAAGTTTTACAGTTCTTTTAACTTCGATCGCAATTCCTCTAATTCCGCATCCACTGCCGAATCCCTGACGGTGGTTGCTTGGGGTAAACTGGGTTGACTAGAAGCTGTGCTGGGGGGTAATGCTCCCCCGGACATTTGTGCTTTCAGCATTGCTAATTCATCATCCACATCGCTACCCGCTTCTAGTCTAGCGAATTCCTGTTCGATGCCGACACCAGCGATTTCAGCGTAAGCTTGACTACTGGCTTCTGACTCGATAACTTTTGCTTCCATGCGCTCAAAAGCAGCCATGGAACTACTGGTATTGATACTGCCGAGGGTTTTTTGGATTTCTTCGTTAGCTTTTGCGGCTCTGGAGCGAGCTACTAACATATTTTTCTTGGTTTTTGCCTCAGAAATCTTACTTTCGAGCGCAATCAAGTTTTTTCTCAGACTATCCACCTGTACCGTTTGCTGATCCAGTTGATTTTTGAGAATGGCGGCGGTTTCCGTGCAATCTTTCTTGCGTTTAAGAGCTTCCCTGGCGAGATTTTCATCCCCTTTAGCAAGGGCTAATTTCGCCCTTTGTTCCCATTTATTGGCTTCTGACTGGTCTTTGCTGTATTTTTGTTCCGTTTGTCGTTGTTCGGCGATCGCTCTAGCAACCGCTTGACGTACCTGTACTAGATCCTCTTGCATCTCACTGACAGCTTGCTCCAGCATTTTTTCTGGATCTTCAGCCTTGCTCACCATATCATTGAGGTTAGCTCGGACAACTCGGCTAAGGCGATCGAATAAACCCATGACGCTCTTGTTCCTCTCGGTGTGTACTAAATCAGTTAACTGTTCTTAAAATTTCCTATCTTGCCTGACGGCTCATCCTCTAATTTGACACTCTCCGCCCTAAAAGTGCGGAGATTCTTGGGCTGAATCCGGCCTCTACTAACTAAGTTAGCTTTGGACTTACAGTTTCATATCTAGTCCGACTACACCTATAAGGCAAGCACTCTTAAAGACTACTCCCCAAGCGTAAATTTCTGTGTGTCCCACAGTATTTAATTGTTTGGCGTTCTGACAGTTTGGACTTAATTAAACACCATTGACTGTTAGAAATTTTCAGATCACGGAGTAGGACGTTTAACCTGTTTGCTCACGTTCTCACGGTCGGAACCACCTGTGGGTATTTTAGCACAAGGCCATCCTAAAAGGACGGGGTTTTCAACCCAAATTTCTGATCAACCACAGAAGCAATCAGCAGTCAGTATTCATGAGTCAGATGTGAGTTTTCAGTTCACTGATTACTGTTTACTGTTCACTGTTCACTGAAAATACACCCCACACCCCACATCACCCATCCAAGTTGTCTTGTTTTAACTTGAGTAATTCCGCTTCAATTTGTTTTTGTCCCTCTAAATCTTGGAATTGTCGCTCTAAGGGGTCTTTATGCTGGATTAAATCGGCTTGGGATTCGGCTTCTAGGACTTTTGCTTCTAATTTCTCGAAAATAGTTCCCATCTGACTGCTGTTCAAACTGCCCATGATTTCTTGGGCTTTTTGACTGGCGCTCGCTGATCGCAATCTGGCCACATAAAGGCTTTTTTGTGCTTTCATCTCAGCATATTTGCCTTCAATTGTCAAGAGTTCTTTCTTTAATTTTTGTATAATAGCCGTTTGTTGTTGCAGGGAGGTTTCTAGGGGGGCGATCTGACTTTGATAGGTTTGCCATTGGCTGAGAGCTTGGCGGGCGAGTTCCTCGTTACCGTGATTTAGGGCTAATTGGGCGCGTTCGTGCCAAGTTTGGGCTGCTTTTTCCTGTTGTTGTCGTTGGCGCTCGGTACGTTTCTGGGTAGCGACGGCTGCCGCCAGGGCTTGTCGCATTTGTATCAATTCCCCTTCCATCTCCAAGATCGCCTTTTCCAGCAGTTTTTCTGGATCTTGATTTTCCTGAATCAGACTATTGACTTGGGCGCGAATTGCTTGGCCCATGCGATCAAACAAACCCATTGCCGTCCTCCCGATACCAACCCTAATAGTTTACCGAAGTGCCGCTCCTATCAATAATGATAGAACTAGGGACGGGGGACTGGGAGGGATTGGCTGTTTCTGAAGGTGGCGGACTACTGGGAGAAGGGGCTACTTGTAATTCTGGCGGTAACTGTTTCATTAACTCCGTGGCATCCTGTCGGTTTTGATTAGCCAGACGACGGGCTTTTTCCCGTTGAAAAAAGGGTAAATTAGCGGGTGATTCTTCTCTTTGGCGCAATTCCTCTAACATTCGTTCGTTAATGATCGCGGTCGAGGGGGCAGGGGTGACTTGGGGCGGTGGTGGCGGTGGTGCAGAAACTAGGGAAGATACGGGCGGGGTGCTGGGGTCCGGGGGGGCGACGGGTAAAGATTGCTTGAGCTTACTGACGGGTAATTGATGGGCCGGCATTGGGGACGGTGGCGGATTCGGGGGTAAGAGGGCATTAGTCAGATTTCTAGCGGTGGGGGGACTCTGAACCACTGGTGGGGCGGTAATATTAGTTATCGGGCTAGTTTTAACGGGAGGAGCGGGAATATTAGCGATCGGACTGGTTTGAGGAGTTTTCTGCACTGGACGAGCGATCGCTATCAATCGATCGAGGTGGCGGGAGTTATTTTTGCGCTGCCCCAGCAGGGAATTCTCAGCTTTCCTCGGGGTGGGGGGGGTGGTGGTTAACCATTGATTGAGACTGAGGAGAATATTAGCAATTAAAAAGATCGCCATTGCCCCGATACCCCAAGGGGTAAAAAAGACATCTTTAGCTGGGGGATAGACGTTAATAATAGCGGCTTCCAGGTGTTCTGGTTCCTGAGCGGGATCAATGGCTGAACTGGGTTGATGGACGATCGAGAGAGGGGAATCTTGGGGGGATGGGGATTGATCGGATTTCATGGCGGATATCTAGGGCAAGGATATTAAAGGTTATGCTGAAAAGTTAGCAGGTTTTTTCGTCCCAGTGTAGCGTGGTATCCCCTAGATTTTCCAGATGTCTTTACATTCTCTTGCCAAAATTTTGGCGACTATTACTCAACAGGCGGGTTGGGAAGAATATCGCCACTATGATCAAGTGCTGCAATTATGGCCAAAAATTATTAATCCCCGTCTGCTCGAGCAAACCCGGCCTTTTTCCCTCAATCGCGGGGTTTTATCGGTGGCTACCAGTAGCGCTGCTTTAGCACAGGAATTGTCTTTACAACGCTATAGCTTATTAAAACGGCTTAATAGTCAGTTAGAGACTCCCTTGAGCGATATCCGCTTTTCTGCTGCCCGTTGGCAGCAAGATAGTCAGTTAATTCCGCTAGAAGCGATCGCACCTAATTCCCTCAGAGATCATCCTAGTTATGTTGTCCCAGAAAAACCGCCAGAAAATCCCCAGCAACCGGACGGTTTAGAGAGTTGGAGCCAGAAAATAGTTCATAGAACCCGATCTTGGCCGATTTGTCCTCGTTGTCAGTCTCCCAGTCCCTCCGGAGAGCTTGAGCGTTGGCAATGTTGTGCTTTTTGTTTTGCCCAGTCGGGCGGAGTAAAAGATTAAATTTTTTTATAGTCTTGTGGAAAGAGTGGTTTTGAGTCAGGAATCGATTTGCCGATCTTTTCTGTCTTAATTGAACCTGTATTTATCAATTCTGTCTAGTTAAGGCTTGATCCCCGTTCTGTTATTGCTGATACTAGACCCAATAACATCGGACACAACTGAGTTAAACTCTTCAGTTTTGAGACAGTGCTGCTTTTTGCAAAGTAACTATTAAAAGATTCTAAAAATAAAATTTTTTTTGGGGATCACTAGAAACTATATGGCATATCAGTTCTAGCTATGCTAGTCAGGAAAATACCCTTGGCACAGGGTAGGACAATATTACACAGAGCAAAAAGAGAGTCATCCCTTGAGTTCCTTATAATCATCTTCCTTTTAAAGCCAACCCATGCAAGCCGCAAACTTTCTTACTTCTTCCTGTCGATACTGCCGATACTATCAAACCCAAGGTCGGCGCGGTGGCACTTGTCAACAACTAGATGTTCCCGTCGAAGCTCATTGGAAAGCCTGCGCTCTAGCGATGCCTCCTTTTAGTACTGAATGGCAACAACTCAATCGGGTGGTTAGTTTAGAACAGTCTCTAGAATTAACCTGTACAGTGTCGCCAACTCCCGTGGTGGTTTCCCCTAGTCGTCATGCTCCCCGACAACCGATCGCGGTTTAGAAGATCTGGGGCCTAAACAGGAGCAAAAAATTGGCGTTGCCCATTTAAAATATGAATTCACCCTCCCACATCTTTTAGGGCGCTATTTTTGAGATAATAGATGAGTTAATTGCCAAGATAAAGCTAGGAAAAGCAGAATTGCTGTAGAAAGTATTCAGGAGACGGTATTCAGGAGTTGAGAGTTGGGGTTTTAGGGTTTTGGGGTATTAGTTGAAATTCCCCTATCTCCCCACTCCCCTATCTCCCCACTCCCCTATCTCCCCACGCCCCGCACCCCGTACCCCGTACCCCGTACCCCACACCC
>LFEF01018687.1_pt1 | contig 35200 bp, 32 predicted proteins | sample 619371 | NCBI WGS metagenome assembly LFEF01 (sample SAMN03014291, study PRJNA259931) | freshwater metagenome | biome: lake; feature: waterbloom | place: China: Taihu Lake | collected 2006-08 | depth 0 m m
GAATTTATAAATATTGCGGAATGTTAATTTAAATATTCTCAAGTTTTTGCATTCAATAAATAACTTTTGCTTATCTTTGTCCAACAACATTGGGTTAGAAGTCAGGAGTCAGTTATCAGTTATCAGTTATCAGTTATCAGTTATCAGTTCACTGAGAAAACTCCCCACACCCTACACCCCACACCCTACACCCTACACCCTACACCCTACACCCTACACCCCACTCTATTTTAATTTGACTGCCATAATTGCCAAGCTTTAACGAGATTTCCTCCCATCAAGGCAGCCACTGCATTTAAAGTCTTAATTTCCTCACTATCCGGATTTAATTTTCTGGCCTGATCTAAGACTTTTTGGGCTGCTTGCGGTTGCCAATCGTAGAGATAAATAAAACCTTGATAAGCATAATGATAGGGATTATGGGGGTCAATTTTAATCATTTCCTCCGTGGCTTTTATTGCCCCTGCTACATCCTGTTGTAGTACCTTAGAAATTGCTAATCCGTAGGCTAAAGATAATTTATCGGGGGGGTTTTGTTGCTGTAAACGATAGGAAAAAGCCTTGTCTGCTTGCAGCACATAATCCTGAATCGAATCGTATTGATTGATACGATTAGTTAACTGAAAAATTGGCTCAATACCCGTTAATCCTTGACCAATATTAGCAGACTTTAAGCGCAATTGGGTCACTAAATCTAATTGGGGCGTTGCTAACTTGGAGACTTGAGGATCGATAGTAATTTGAGCATTAGTTTTAATCGGATAGGTTTCGCCAGTTTCCCGATTGAGATAGACAGCAGATAAGCGATAAACTCCGGGGGTTGCTGCCGACTGCATGGCGGTTTTTTCAGTGACTTCAAAACCTTTTTGTTGCTCTTCTGGAGTTAATTTTTCTGCCATTAATCCCCCCATAGCAATACCATGATCGTGCATCCAATAATCCTTACCGTCCACTTCTTGCCAAGTTAAAATTACTATTCCTGACTTTAATTGTTGCCAGTCTCCGGCCCATTTATAAACCACGGGAATGGGTTGATTAGGAGAAGCTTTTTCGGCAATAGCAATCTCTCTTAATTCCACCCGTTTTGGCGCATTTTCAAGGGGGTTAACCGTGACGGAAGGATATATTTTTCGGTGTAGGGACAGGGTGCTATCATCCGGTAGCTGCCAAGTTTTTTCCACTTGGAAATCTGGCCCAGTGGCGACTCGATTAACAATTTTTTTCTGGACATCGGGGACGGAACCCTGTTCACCAGTTTTAGTTAAAAACCAATCTAAAGAATTGACATCCTTTTCTATATCTTCTTCCCTAACTCCCACCTGTCTGCCGGCAACCTGGGAATTATGTTTACCACCGTAGAAAGAGAAAGTATGTTGATTTAATTCCGGGGTGGAAGGTAAAACCCCTAGGGTGCTGCGAAGATAGGGAGAATCGCCTAGAATCTCTTTAACTACTTCTTCCTGCTGCCAGCCAGTTTTTAAATAGGGATGGTGTTGTAATTCGGGACTGAAAACGTTAGTAATTATATCTCCCCCCAAGGGGAATAAATTTAAACTGGTGAGGATAGCGGCAATAGTTATCGTTCCCCAACGGATACTGGGGGCAAAACGACCGCGCCAAGATAATAAACCGACGGATAAAATTAAGGATAAAGTCGGTAAAAGCGGCAAAATATAACGAGCATCTTTATTGATATTTAGGGATGATAATAGGTATCCCCCCAGCAGAAAAACTCCTAACCAAATCCACACAGGACGATTAACCTTATCTTCGGTTTTTCTATGACGTAAGGAGATTAATAATCCCACCACGGGAACTAATAACAATACCCAAGAAAGAAAATAGGGTAAAACTTGGGCGTAAAATGTCCAGGCATCTGGACTGGTAAGAGGCGGATCTCCCTCCAAAATCGCCGAATCTACCGTGGCACGTTTGCCCGCAGTTAACATTAATAACCAATTCGTCCGATACCAGGGAAACATTAACCATGCTGCCGTCAAAAAACTCAGCATTAATTGCGCTAGATTGCCCCAACGTTTTCGCCGGAGATTTTCGCCCAATACCCACAAAATCGGTAAAAAGAGGAAAAATAGGGCGGTTTGTTTGACTAACATCCCTAAACCGAAAGAAATCCCGAAAGCGATCGCTTTTAGCCAGCCTTGACCACTAAATCGCCACCATGTCAAGCAAAAGTAAGAAAACGTTACAATTGCCGCTAAGGGAAAATCTAAGAGATATTCGAGGCGATAATAGTATAAACCGGGTAGAAATTGACAGATTAAGACCGCCCATAAAGCCACAGTCCCATTAAAGAGGATAATTCCCAATCCGTACACAGAAAAGAGCAGTAGGGCGCTATAGATAGCCATTACCCACATACCCGCGTCAAGACTAATACCAAAGAGATTAAAGAAGGGAATCGTTAAAAGATAGGTTAAAGGGGGAATTTTCGGGGACATTAGCCATAAACTGCGCCACCAATCCCCATCAAACCAGCGCGGATTTTGGAAAGCTTGGGTATAGATAATGCCACCGTTGAGATAATCGGCCTGATCCCAAGCGGGAACGGTATGATCGAGACTAAACCAGAATCTATCGACTAATATCCCCAATATCCAAATAATACTGACAATAATTAATCCCTGTCTCCCATCTAGCGATCGCTTCAAAATGACTTCTCCCTAGTGCAACTCTCAATTATTCTGCCACGCCCTCAAGCGACCCTGAAAAAATCGCCAGCGAGAAACACCAGACGGATCGGGGTAAAATAAAGATTTAGTGAAAAATTGTAACAGGAACTTGACAAATGCGAGTGGTGATCGTTGGTGCAGGATTAGCGGGAATGGCAACAGCTATCGATCTGGTCGATGCGGGCTGTACAGTAGAAATATTAGAATCTCGTCCCTTTGTCGGGGGAAAAGTCGGTAGTTGGGTAGATGCGGACGGTAATCACATCGAGATGGGCCTGCACGTCTTTTTTGGCTGTTACTATAATCTTTTTGAGTTAATGAAAAAAGTGGGCGCTTTTCAATCCCTACTACTCAAAGAACACACCCACACTTTTATCAACGAAGGGGGAAAAATCGGCGAATTAGACTTCCGTTTCGTCGCAGGTGCGCCTTTTAACGGTTTAAAAGCCTTTTTTACCTCCTCCCAACTCTCGGCAGCCGATAAAATCTTTAATTCTCTGGCCCTAGGTACCAGTCCCATCGTCCGTGGTCTGATAGACTTTCAAGGAGCGATGAAAACGATTCGGGATCTAGACTCGATTAGCTTTGCCGATTGGTTTCGTAGCCATGGCGGTAATGACGGCAGTTTAAAAAAAATGTGGAATCCGATCGCCTATGCCCTAGGATTTATCGATACGGAAAATATCTCGGCCCGTTGTATGCTGACGATTTTCCAATTTTTTGCCGCTAAAACCGAAGCTTCCGTCCTGCGGATGTTGGAAGGTTCCCCCCACGAATACCTACATAAACCGATTATTAACTATCTGGAAGCTCGGGGTGCCAAAATCTCTACCCGTCGTCAGGTGCGGGAAATTCTCTATTCTGGAGAGGGCGAAAATCTGCAAGTTAATGGCATGATCGTCGCTAACGGAGAAACCACAGAAACTATCACCGCAGATGCCTATGTTTGCGCTGGTGATGTCCCCGGTATTCAGCGTCTTATTCCCCAAGATTGGCGGAAAATGCCGATTTTTGACAATATTTTCCGACTAGAAGCCGTCCCCGTCGCCACGGTACAATTGCGTTTTGACGGTTGGGTGACGGAGTTAAATGATGCCGAAAAACGCCGACAACTGCAAAAAGCGGTGGGAATTGACAATCTTTTGTACACCCACCAAGCGGATTTCTCCTGTTTTGCAGATCTTGCCCTCACCAGTCCTAGGGATTATTATCGCCCCGGAGAAGGTTCTTTATTACAGTTGGTTTTAACCCCTGGGGATCCTTTTATTAAAGCTAAAAATGAAGATATTGCCCAGCACGTTTTAGCGCAAGTCCATCAGTTATTTCCCTCCTCGCGGGAGTTAAAGATGACTTGGTTTAGTGTGGTGAAATTGGCCCAGAGTCTCTATCGGGAAGCACCGGGGATGGATGTCTATCGTCCCTCGCAAGCGACTCCTATTGCTAACTTTTTCCTTGCCGGTAGTTATACCCAACAGGATTACATTGATAGCATGGAAGGGGCCACTTTATCGGGTAAACAGGCAGCCAGGGCCATCTTACAACAGGCCGAGCGCTGGAAATCTTTAGCCACGGTTTGAGCAAACAGCCGGCAATCTCCTCTCTTGAGAAGGGATTGCCTTTTACCTCATCTCAACCAGTAATTTAAATACGCAGGCAGCTGATTCTCTCTTGGGTTTGGTGGGTAAAATGTATTTTAAGATACAGTCCTGCTGGCGAGGGAGTGGAAGGAACCACAAAGACACAAAGAACACAAAGATCGATCGCTCCTATATAAGTTAAACTGGTCGCAACGCGCTCGCTACGCGAGATCACGCAAAGAAGAAGAGAGCCGATTTTACCTATCCACAACTAGAATACTAGAACTACTGAATAGAACGCCATATCTTTAATTGTCAAGGCTGCTCCAATATGAAAGATCGAGCGAATTCCCTGTATGAATCCGACTTCTACGGGTGGACAGAGCTACAAGCGAAAGTTCTAGCCAACCGACAGGTAGAAGCTCTGGACTGGCAAAACTTACGGGAGGAAATCATTTCCTTGGGTAAACAAGAATATCGAGAACTGGTGAGCCGTCTAACCGTTTTGGTAGGACATCTTCTCAAATGGGAATATCAGCCGGATAAACGTTCTCGCAGCTGGTTTTTGACGATTAGAGAACAGAGACGAGGGATCAGACGGCATCTAGAGGGTAATCCTAGTTTAAAATCCCGGATACCGACGGCTTTATCCGATGCTTTCGAGGCCGGGGTCGATTTGGCTTTACGCGAAACGGATTTACCGATACGGACTTTTCCCTCTCACTGTCCCTTCACCTTCGAGGACATCATGGCCGACCATTTCCTCTGCGATACCAGTCAGGATTGGTCGTAAATTTAACGGTTATACCACCTCGACGGGGATCTGTATCTCAACAAGTAATTTAAATACGCGGGCAGCTGATTCTTTTTTTTTACTCTCTCCCCTCAATAATTTTAATTTCTTCCTCGCTTAATCCATAGAGTTTATAAACAATTAGATCGATCAATTCATCGGTGGCGCTTAATTGTTGTTTTAGTGGCAAAAGTTTATCTAGACTGGTTTGATATTCTTTTTCTAGGGTTTCCTGTATTTGACGATCGAGTAAGTTAACGGTAATTTTCTTTTTGTTCTTTTTCAGTATCTCCCACAGTTGATCGCAGCTAAGATGAGGTTCGCTTTTTTGGTAGTCACCGAGATAGTTTTGGATTTTTGATTTGTTGGTTAAATTATCGATCGCACTGCCGATTATTCTCTCTAAATATCTTAAAAAGCTTTTGATTTCTTTTTGTTTTTCCCGATTTATCTCGATCATCTGTTCTGCTAAGTAGGCCAAAATATCATGGACTATATCGGTTTCTTCTCTCCTAATATGCTCCTCGATTTCTTTTAATATTTCTTGCTTTTCTTGATAACTTTTGATAAGTTTCTCTAAACTCTGTTGACGGCGATCGCTATTAGTGCTAAAAGATATTTTAGGAATAAAAATTACGTTTAGTTCGTAGGCATTAATATGATTAGTCGTACTTGTAAGGCTGAATCTCCATTCCAATAATTTTGAATTTAAAAAAGCTAGAACTGTTTCTAGTTTATATTGTGTATCTACAATATAACCAACTGTGTCAGAACAAAAAAATCCCTCTTGAATAGTTGTTGCTATTATCCGTCGATAATTATCGATTGCTGCACCTCTTTGATAGGCGATTCTTCTCTTTAAATGATCGTATGCTTTAACTTCTTTATTTGTACCACGTTTTTCAAGGAATTTTGTTTTATTTAAATACACTGGGTTTCCTTGTTTTGGCTTTTCGTAAAACTCATAACGACCTATATGCGCTCCACGAAGAACTATTTCACCTGGAGGATCATCTGATATAAATTCTTTGAATTGCTGATTGAACATAATCTCTCCAGGAGTCGGATAACCAATGGTTTTAAATAAAACACATCTAGGATTTTCACATAGGTTTAATAACAATTTCCAAGACTCCTGATTGACTGTTGGTATAGATAAATTATCAGGATCAAATTTATCGATTTTTTCAGCATTAGCATAATATCGACGAGAATGATCTAGAATATCTTTGCCCTCATGAGTTCTCATCGAGAAATCTAGCGGTAATATGCCATTAAAAAGAACATACACACAAGTGGATAATTTTGCTTCACGAAAAACCCGATTATTGGGGTCATCTTTTTGCGGAAAAGCTTCAATACATATCAAACTGGTTTTTTGTAAAAGCTTACGTCTTAACTCAAATGTAAAACGATCACCTAGCAGTGACATAGGAACAATAAAGCTATGATAGCCATTTTTCTTAGCGAGACTTATAGCTTTGGCAACAAATAAACGATATAAGTTAACTCTAAATGCTCTAGCTTCTTTATAAATTTCTGTATTATCTATAAATTGTTTTTCGTCAATTACTCTACCGAGAGCGGATTCTGACAATTCATCATAAGGAGGATTACCGATTACTGCATCAAAACCGGGGTTATCCTTCCAAGAAGCGGAATCAAGATCGATAAAAACTTCAGGAAATTCCAGATCCCAATGAAAAAAGCGCTTACTTTTATATAAACTAGCTGCCTGGTCTAAAATTCCTTGATCTGATCGGGGTAACTTATCCCAATTAATTGCCGATATATTGCCACCGTAGCGCTGCAGAAACTCGATAGCAGTTTTAACCCCAAAAAAGCGAGAGAGGAAAACATCTAATAAACGCTTGTAGGGTTTAGCTTGACTATCAAAATCACGGAATAACTGTTCACTTGCTTCCACTTCAGCAAAAGTCGCATCGCTGAGGGTACTAATTCCCCGCATAATTTCTGCTGCCCGAAGTAACCCAACAAAAGGGCCAGTTAAAAGAGTTAATTGACCACCTTCTTCCTCAATCATAGCGGCTTCTGCGTCCTTGGCGGTAGTTCCGATCAGAGAATTACCACAACGTAAATGATGATCCAAAAAACTCAAAGGTGCGCCCACTGTGAAAGAATGTAACCAGAGACTAACCTTGGCCAATTCTACAGCCATCGGATTGATATCCACCCCATAAATACAGCGCTTCATCACCACTCTCTGTAATAATTGCGTGGGTTCAAGGGTGGGAGAATCGAGAATAATTCCCTGTTGTCGGAGATTGTCGATAATGTTTTGTCGGGTGGTTTCCAACATGGTTAAAACGGGATTATCTTCGGGATAAAGATTGAGAATCTGGATTAACTCATCGGTGAGATAGTCCACTGCTTCTACTAAAAAATGTCCGCTTCCCATGGCGGGGTCACAGAGTTTAAGATCAAGTAAGGTAGTGATCGCTTTTTTTTCTAAGCGTTGTAGCTCTTTTTCTAATCCCTGCTGACTGAGATTTCCTAAACGTCTATCGCTGCTTTCTTGTCTTCGGGTGGCGATTTCTGTCATCACATCCCCGAACTGTCGCGCCCTTTGCTCTAAAATTGGTTTGAGGGTATGACTGACAATATATTTAACAATGTAATCGGGAGTGTAATAGGAACCGGTGGCTTTTCTTTCTCCCCGATCATTTTCCAGATGCACCGATTCCCCCTCAATCACGATGCGATATTCCAGTAATCCTTCGTAAATTGATCCTAACTGTCGCACACCTAAAAAACTATAGTCGATCGGCTGTCCCTCAAAACGTGCTAACTTGTCTAAAATGGGCGCTAAAACCGCATCGGATAACTTATATTGACCGAGAAAACAATTCACCCGGCCTTCTTCCATGTCAAATAAACCCCCGTTGTAACGAGGTACGGCTAAATTAGCATCCCCTCGATCGACAATGCGAAATAAACTGAGGAGAGCATCGTATATTCCCGTCGAGGTGCCACTAAAGACCTGCTGACGATCGATTTTAACGGCAATTTCTCGCGTCTTTTGCAATAAGCTGTAATCGCGATAGTCTCCCCTCACCGGCAGCAAGTCCCGCGCTTCTGCGTAGAGCAGAAATAATAATTTATACAGCAGGGATAAACTCGCTTCATACAATAAATCTGGCTGTATGTCTGTATTTAATGATACAAAACCCTTAGAAATATCGGGAAAAATGCGATCGAAGACTAACTCTTTTAGCTCGTTACCCACTCTGGTGGCATAGGTGGTACTTCCCTCCCGGACCCGTTCAAGGAAATTCTGAGCGTGAATATCCTTAATAAAAGCCTCTTGACGGAAAAATAACCAGAAATACCGAAATTTTTGCCGGTCTCCCCCTTCTAATAGTTCCATCAAGTCCACTGGATAAAATTCCGTGGCTGTGGAGGACGCTTGACGGTAATATAAGCGCCATTCTCGACCATTGGTGAGAATACCCCAATCTACTCCCGTCCCCGTCAGATAATTGGTGATCTGAAAGGAAGGATTACTATTTTTCCAGATATCTCGCTGATCATTCTTAGAAACGTCACTAAGAGAACGTTGCCAGTATTTGGCCTCAGCGATCGCTAAAACTTGACTATAAAAGGCTCTTTCATTATTCTGGAGAGAATAGGCTTGATAACGGTCATTTTCTCCGGCAAATAGGGCATAATCTGGCCTTTCTGACCTTCCTTTTCCCCTACTGCTTACTTGCGGTATATAACTAAAACCGAGAATTTCTAGAATCGGTTGTATTAATTCTGCTTCCGTTTGCGCTTCGTTAAGAGTCGGCAAAATCGCCTTTTTTTGTTGATAAAGACTCTCTAAGCGGGAAAATGCCACCGATACATCCTCTTGCCATTCCGGAGAATCCGGCAGCCGATGCTCAAGATAGTGTTGAGAAAAAAGTGGTTTATTGCCCGTTTGTCCTGACATGGCCGATTATCCTAACATTGAGGGTATCTAGCCTAAAAATGAAGGGTTCGCAGGCAGGCACGGATTCCCATTATACAAAAAGTATATGTCAAGTCTCCGATTTTGTCAAGGGTTTTGGCCAAAAAAAAATCGCCTCTGGGAGGCGGGGGTGAAAGGTATCACCCTGGAGAAATAATTAAACGCCGAAAGACTTACCACAGCCGCAGGTTTGACTGGCGTTAGGATTAGTGAATTGGAAACCGCCGCCGATCATCGCGTTGCTGTAATCTAACATGAGACCGTAGAGATAGAGCAGACTTTTTTTATCAGAGACAATTTTAAAGCCATCGTAATCGAAAACCTCATCTTGGGGGCCAATATTGCTAGGATGCTCAAAATCCATCATATAGGACATTCCCGAACAACCACCTTGACGCACACCCACGCGCAGACATAAATCCTTGCCCTGTTGCTTTTTGAGCGTGGTAAGGTGTTTGAGGGCAGCCTCACTGAGTAAAATTCCTTTTCCTTGAATCTGAGTAGCTTGTGTCATCGTTAGCAGGAACTCCTAAACGTAGATAAAACTTTGCCTTCTCCTATCCATCTTAACGATAGTTGAGGACTGATGACTGGATTACTGTTTACTTTTCCCGGCCTCGCAGGAGTTGCAGGGCAAAAAGAAGCAAAAAAATGGGATTATTAATTAAATAGCGTTGCCAGAGACGACCAGGTTCTTGAAACAAACGATAGAGCCATTCTAAGCCGATTTTCATCACCCAACCGGGTGCTTGAGACACTTCACCACTGTGGAAACGAAAAGCGGCGCCGACTCCCAACATAACAGCCTTTAATTTTCCCTGTTGTCGGGCCATCCACTGTTCTTGTTTGGGACATCCCAACCCGACAAAAACCAATTTAGCCCCGGATTGCTGGATTCTGTCCCTATCTTGCGCTTCTTCATCGTCGCTGAGGGGACGAAAAGGGGGGGAATAGCTACCAGCGATAATTAAATCAGGAAAACGCTGTTTAAGATTGGCTTGCAGATCAATTAGGGTCTTTTCTGTGGCACCGTAGAGATAGATGGGGATTTGGCAGCGGGCAGCCCGCTCGCAACAGGCTAACATAAGATCAGGGCCATAGACGCGACTTTGTTGTTTAATCCCCAGTAAGCGCAATCCCCAGACGAGAGGCATTCCATCCGGTGTCACCAGATTAGCGCCATTAATCAGACGACGATAGGCTTTGTGCCAATAACCCATCATCACCAGATGGACGTTAGCGGCGACAATATAGCAGGAGAGATTATTTTCCACCCAGGACTGAATGCGATCGCAAGCATCTTGATAACTGGTGGCATCCAAACGAGTGCCAATAATCGATCGATGTGCTAAAAACATATTGTCTCCTGCTGCCGGACTAACTGCTTTGAGGATGCCCAAAAAGCAGCCAGAAAAGATCAAGGGAAATTGAGAAATTCACTTTTCTAAGCGGAGATTAGCGCCACTGCTATTGGTGCGATAAACCCAAGTTTTTTGGTTATCAGTCAGAACAATTCGCCATCCTGGCACCAGTGCTTGAGTACATAATTCTCCCGGTTTAGCTAATCCTAAACAACCGTCGGGCCAGGTTTGTCGTTGTGCTGCTTGAATTTGCAAGCGATTAACGGATATCTTGGTTTTCTGACTCAAATCTTGACGGGCGGCCTCGATGACCGAATTAGGTGGCCCAGGAGATGCTAAACTAGGTTGTACCAAGAGGAGAGAAAGCAGACTCCCTAGTATTAAAATAGCAGTTGCTCCCTGAACGATTCTCGTTGTACCGATTGGTCCTGGCCGGTTCTGGCTAAAATTCTTTCTAGATATCATGTTTAGTCCTGTCTCTTTTCTGGGATTGATAGTCTGATCATATCTTCCTGTTTATTATCAGTGTAATCGAAACTATGTTCCCTCTCTGGTTGTCGAGTCCATCGGTGTTTTCTCAAGAAAATTCCATCGTCCAAGTTCCTTCTCCTGAACCGGCGGTTGAAATCTCTCCCTCCAATTCTCCTTGGCTTTATAGCACAATTGCCTTAACTATTGCTTTGATCGGTTTAATTATTTACGGCAAATTCAAAATAGAACAGATCAAGAAACAAGTTAGGATTGAACAATTTAAAAGTAAAGAGTTGAAAAAAAAGTTGAAGTTAGCACTTCATACCATCAAAAAAATGGAAACCGACCCCGATCTTGTCCATTCTAGGGCATTTAATCTCGATTATTTGCGGATGAGGATGGATGAGGCGGTTTTTCGTTCCGTCATTTTTAACCAGATTAAGATGAAAATAACTAACTTAATCGGCGAAGCTTTACGACCAAATACAGCAAAAAATGCCGGAGGAATTGTCGGTGCAGGAAGACAGATTAATGAAACTTTTGATGTCACCTACGAAGTGGAAGCACAGGAAGGAAAATCGAATAAAGGGGTTTTATTTCGGATTCAGATTAAACTGACAAAACTTCCCACCCAAACCAGTTCCGCTACCGTTAACGAGATTACTAATTGTATAGAAACCTTTCTTTCTGCGGACTCAGATAAAGCTAATTGGCAACCAACTATTCATGGACAAATAGTTTTAATGAGTTGGGATGAAAAAGCGAAACCGACTCCTTTATTGGTATTGGAACAATCAGAAGAAGGAGTCAATATCACTTTTCGTTCCCATCCCCTGAAAACCGGCATCCCTTTAAGTGGCGATGTCGATTAAAATAGATGAGGATGAACTATCTTAGATGGATGGACTTATGTTATCTTTTTTCCTCCGTTGGTTGATTACCGCCGTCTCTTTATTGATTACAGCGCAAATAGTACCAGGTATAGAAATTAAAAATTTTACCGTGGCTTTGATAGCTGCTGTCGTCTTGGGTTTAATTAATGCTATTATTAGACCCCTGTTGATTCTTTTTACCCTGCCTTTAACTATTTTGACCCTAGGGTTATTTATTTTTGTGGTCAATGCCATTTCCTTTTCTTTAGCCTCCTATTTTATCCCTGGTTTTCAGGTAGAATCATTCTTTGCTGCTTTATTCGGTTCGATCGTGGTTTCGATCGTTTCAGGAGTTTTAAATAGCATTTTCAGTGACTAAAGTGGGCAAAATTCGGTTGTTTAAAACAGCTTGGCTTACTCTGATTGATTAATTTCTGATCTAGAGACGTTGCTATAATCAACGTCTCTCTATTTTTTGGAGATGAGGAAATCTCTACTGATTTGCTGTGGCTTTTGTCGTTAAGTAGCTGGTTATAATTAAATTGAAGATAGATTTTGGGTTCGATCCCCCCTTAATCCTAGGGTTGATTCATCGTAGGGTTGATTCATGAATCAACCCTACCCTTAATCCATCTTTAACAAGGGGACATCTCAACGTTTTTAACACCTACCTACTTAAAAATCAGGAAAATTTAATCCCAAGATTTCCATCTCAAGCAGCCAGAGCAAGTTCAATTACTGTTAAAATAACTGGAATTGTTGAGCTAAGTAGATTAACTAATCTCCAGTCAGTTTTTCTTGATTCCCCTACACCCTACACCCTGATCACTAAAAATCGATGAACCAATTAAACTTAGAAGTTGCGGGAAAAAAAGAACGTTTAGATGCTTGGATGGGGTCACAATTGCCCGATTTATCGAGATCGAGGCTGCAAAAACTGATAGAACAGGGATATATACAGTTAAATGGTCAAATTTGTACTAATAAAAATACTAAAGTTGCTCAAGGCGATCGCTTAAAGATTACCATTCCCGACAGTCAACCCCTGCAATTAAGCGCCGAGGCGATCGATCTTGATATTCTTTACGAAGACGAATATCTGATTATTATCAATAAACCGGCCGATTTAGTGGTTCATCCGGCCCCCGGCCACGAATCGGGAACCTTGGTCAACGCTTTACTGCATCACTGCCCAAATTTAGCCGGAATCGGTGGAATTCAACGGCCCGGAATAGTTCACCGCTTAGATAAGGATACCACGGGTGCGATCGTTATTGCCAAAACCGACCAGGCCCATCAACACCTACAGGCACAACTAAAAACCAAAACTGCCCGCCGGGAATACATCGCCCTCGTCCACGGTGTCCCCAAAACGGAGACAGGTACAATTGATCTGCCCATCGGTCGTCACCGCAGTGATCGGCAAAAGATGGCTATTATTGCCGTGGAAAAAGGCGGTAGAAATGCCGTCACCCACTGGCAAGTCAAGGAAAGACTAGGCAAATACACCTTAATGGAATTTCGCCTAGAAACTGGCAGAACTCATCAAATTCGCGTTCATAGCAGCCATATCGGTCATCCGATTCTTGGGGATACTCTCTATAGTTCGGGTCGTTCCATCGGGATTAATCTACCCGGACAGTTACTCCACGCCCATCGTTTAATTTTAATACATCCGGTCACGGGAGAGAGCCTAGAAGCGATCGCTCCCTTACCCGCTATTTTCCCGAAAGTTTTAGCTATTTTACGGCAGAGAAACCCCTAGCGCACAAATTGCGGCATAATCTCCGCTGCTGTCCATAATCCGTAGATACCGCGACGATGCAGGGAAACCCCCGCTTTCAGATAACCAAAAGCCGGCCCGCAGACATTAGCCGCCATACTGGTTTCATCACCTAAAGTGAAGGTATGGGTAGAAATTTTGCCTTCAAAAGTCCGCCCCGTGACTTTAACATTGGTACTTAAAGGCTTTTTCGGGTTGCGCGTATCCACCACACCGCCGACGGAAACCCGATCGCGTCCACAAATTCCAGCCAATTCCAGCATAATATCGTCCGCGTGTTCCATATTTTCGAGGCTGAGAATGCCATTGGTTTTATTTAACAGCATTTCCACTTCCGCATCACTCATCCGGTGCGCCGTTTCTGGGTCGTAACCGGGTAAATGGGCGATATCTTCGCGAATAGTGGCACGATAAGCCTCCCAGTTGGCAATTCCCACGCCAAAGGTAATTTTAACGCTATGAATCTCCCCATAACTCTGGGCAGCTAGGGCAGCGGCCGCAGTTAACAGTCCGGGGGTAGCGCCGCAGCCGGTCATGTAGGTGATGCCGGCGGCTTCTAGGTCTGCTTGTAGTGCTAAGATTTGTTCCATGGCGCTGGTGCGTTTGAGGGCATCGACTAAAACCCCGCGCCAACCTAAGCGAATGAAAGTTTTAGCGATATCGGCCATGAAATTGTTAGGTAAATTCGGTAAGGCGAGAAAATAGCCCTCTACATCGGCAGTTTTGATTAATTCCTCGATACTTTTCTCGCTGAGACTGCCGTAATTTTCCAGATAACCGATCGAACCCCGGTCATGATAAATTTTGTTACAGGTATTGACATCTAGACCGTCTTTGTGGTATGCAAAACCAGCTTTATCGGCGGCAGCAGTCCAGAGCATTTCCTGTTTGGGGGCGAGAATTCTAGCGGCGGCCTGTCCCAAACCACCAAAACCTAAAACACCGATCCGAAGGCGATCGCCTGCTGTTTGTTTATTCATATTTGTTCTGATTCCTATAGACAAAATTCTCTGATCTCGGCGGTCGTGGTTCGCCGTTGCATCTCCTTTATTTTCAATTTATCGCTTCAGGTCGTCTTTTTTGTGTAGTTTTGTTAAATTATGCCCTCCGGGGACAGGTTTGCCCTTGACGGTGAAGAAAAGTTACGGGAAACTTACAAAAAATGAAAGTGGTTGGCCGAGATAATATAAAGTTTTGCTAAAATTTTAACCAGATTGCTACGATTAGCAAACTATCGTAAATTAAAACGATAGGGAGCTTTGCAAACCCCAGATCACGCCGAGAAGACCTATGAGCATGGAAAGCCTAGAGTTTATCATCTATCCCGATGGTCGCGTCATGGAAAAGGTGACAGGCATAGTCGGTTCATCTTGTCAAGAGGTGACGGCGGCGATCGAGGCACAACTCGGGCAGCTGATGTCTCAAGAGAAAACCTCGGATTATTACCATCAAACCGTCAGCCAGTCAGAGAAAGTCAGCAACGCAGCCACTTTTAGCGACTGGTAATTTTTCATCTTTCCCGATCCCTTTATTTAAGCCACTGAAAAACCATGTCACACTTTAGCAATATCAAAACCAAAATCCGCGATCTATCCTACCTAAAAGCCGCCCTGAGCGATATGGGGATGGAATGGAAAGAGGGTTCTCACCCCATCAAAGGTTATCAAGGTCAAACTTTAACCGCAGAGGTGGTAATCGAGCAAGATAACAATTACGATATCGGTTTTCGCTGGAATGGTAACGAGTACGAGTTGGTTGCCGATTTGCAATACTGGCAACAACCCCTAACCGTAGAAGGATTTTTAAGAAAAGTAAATCAAGGTTATGCCTACCACACCATTCTGGCAGAAACTGCTAAACAGGGTTTTCAGGTGGCAGCACAGGAAAAAAATACTGATGGTTCTATTCGTCTAGTGGTACAACGTTGGAGTGCCTAATGGCTGATTTTTCTCCCAAACGCTCTGGTTTTGAACCAGAGTTAGGGGGATTCCTGAGAGATTCCCCCGATCGCACCGGTTTTGAACCAGAATTGGGCGGTTTACTGCGCCAGAAAGCGGTTTACGTCGATGAGGTCACTTGTATCGGTTGTAAACACTGCGCCCACGTTGCCCCCAATACCTTTTTTATTGAAGGTGAATACGGTCGCTCTCGCGTCTATAATCAGGACGGTGACGAAGAAGAAATTATTCAAGAAGCGATCGAGACTTGTCCGGTTAACTGTATTCACTGGGTTAATTATAATAATTTGCAATTCCTTGAGGAAGAACGCAAACATCAAGTGATTAAACAGTTAGGTTTTCCTCAGATTCACAAGAAATTTAGCCCCGCAGATTTAGATATCTAGGGTGGATAGGTGCAGCCTCATCCACCTATTATTTCCTAGAAGTCAAGTTTGTTAAGTAAAGAGCCGCTATGTACGTTTTAATTGGTGGGGCGGGAATGATGGGGCTAGGTTTAGCCCAACAACTTTTAGACTTGGGACACACCGTAGCCATCGTTGATGTAGACCCTTTAGCTTGTCGGTTTGCCCGGGAAAAAATTGGTGTCATGGCCTTTGAGGGGAGTGCTGTCAGCACGAAAGTTCTGCTGGAGGCGGGGATTCGACAAGCTAACGCAGTTGTTGCCGCCCTGAGGGACGATGCCATGAATCTAGCCCTAGTCACCCTGTCTAGAAGTTATGGCATTTCCCATATTGTGGTGAGAATGTGCGATCGCGAATTTCTCGAGGCCTATCGTCTTGCTAGAGCTAGTCACATCATCAGCACGATTGATTTAGCCGTTGCCACCATGGCCAATGCGATCGAATACCCTGAAGTAGAATCGATGATGCACTTTGAACAGGGACAAGTGGAGGTGCTAAAGCTGCCCGTCCCCAAGGATTGTTATGTAGCTGGGCGTACCGTTGCCCAAATCGCTCAAGATGCCAACTTTCCGACCGGTTCGCTGATTATTGGCTATCAGTGTCACCCTTGTGCCAGTTTAGAGATTCCCAACGGCAATACCGTCCTAGAAGCAGGTTCAACTATTCTAGTGGTCACTCGTCCGGAATACGTCAAACCGATGATCGATTACCTCGGCATTCAAACTAATCATCGTCCAACGATAGAAGTTTCTCATCCAAACCTTTAACGTAGGATTGTACCAAGTCTTCCGGGACGATACGTTTGCGAAGTGCATCCCCCAGGGCTGCCTTCTCAGCGAGGAACAATCGTCGTCGAATGGCATCTAGTTGACCGTTGTTAGGCTCCATTTGCCCCGATCGAGACTGATTATAAGCATCCCGCAGCACCCGTTCCGATACCGCCACTTTTGCCTGATAAGATGCCCACAGTTCTTCGTACACTGCTTTCGGTAAAACGCCCGATTTCAGTAAATTGGCTAACTCATCCTGTGCCGCTTTCGACGCAATCAACTGCAGCTGCAACTGCCCAATCTCCCGTGTTACTGCCGAAACCTGACTAATATCGAGCTTTTTAATTAACCAGGGTAAGGCTAATCCTTGGATGACCAGAGAAAATAACACAGCCCCAAAGACTAGCTCGATGATCAATTCCCGCCCTGTTAGAGTCAAAGGAATAGCAACCGCTAGGGCCATGGAGAGGGAACCCTTGATGTTGCCCAAAATCAGAATATGTTGCCAGCGCAAGGGGATCGGTCGATCAATCCAGCGAAGTACCCATAGTAAAGAATACACTGACAGAATACGCCCCAATTGATAAGCCAAAATGACCAGCACAATCGATGGCAAGGTTTGCCATAGGGTCAAGGGGTTGATTTCAATGCCAATAAGCAGAAAAATAAAGGTATTGACTATAAAACCGGCATATTCCCAAAAACTGATCAGGGTAATGCGATCGGATGCAGAGGCGCTGCGAGGCAGCCCCAAGTTACCAAAGACAAGTCCGGCAATAACTACCGCCACCGCTCCCGATACACCCAAAAACTGCCCAAGTTGAAAAGCTCCCAAGGCAAGCGCAACCGTAAGAAGCAGGCTACTCAGAGGATCCCGTAAGCGCACATAGATAGGCAGACACAGGTAGCCTAGGACAGCGCCCACTAATCCCCCACCCAGAGCAACGATCAACACTTCCTTGATGACTTGTGTAGTGCTGATGGTTCCAGTCGCGTAAATCACCAAGAGCAAATTAAAGGTGACGAGTGCGGCTGCATCATTAAATAGTGTTTCCCCTTCCACAATAGTCAAGAGCCTAGAGGGAACCCGAATTTCTTTAAAGACGGCAATTATCGAGACAGTATCCGTGTTTGCCAGAATCACTCCCACCAGTAAGGCGGGAATCCAATCTAGACCCAGGCCAAATTTTACCAGAACTGCAATAATCGCCGCAGAAAAAACCGAGCCGGGACCTGCGAGCAGTGCGATCGGTTTAAAGGTACTGCGAAGACGGCTGATATCGGTATTAATCGCCGCTTCAAAAATCAGAATCGGCAGAAAAAGGTTAAGCACTAAAAACGGATCTAAGCCAATACGATGAGATAACAGATCGGTAATCGGTAATCCTGCTAAGACTAAACCTGCCACATAGGAAATGCGTAATCGCTGGGTTACTAGAGCAACGGCAGTGGCAATCAGTAGCAGCAGGATCAAGACAAGAACCAGTTCAGGAATGTCTCCCACCGTTTGGCTGTTCACAGCAGAATTGCTATCCAAGGATTTTTGTTGTGCTGCCCAGGCTACTAATAATTCTCCCCTCATAGGACGATATTCTCGGTAAGACCGACAATTAAGAACTTGGCTATTTTTATAATATAAGGGAGGTTATGGCAGTTACAGCCTTTCTCAGATTGATGAGGTTAGTTATTGTTGCTAAAATACTTGATGAGTAAGGATTAATCTGTACTTCATCTTTAGGAGAAAGAATGAGAAATTTTCTACTTACCCGGTGATTGCTGTGGGGAGGGAAAAGTTAGAGGCAATCGGGGCAAAATGATAAGTATTTTATATGCAAATACCTTCAATACTTAAAAATATTTAAATTTACAATTAGTAATATTTATTTTTACTCAAGAATTTATTGAGAATAATTTCTATTTATTTACGAGGTTGCAATACTTCCAGCGATTTTGGTATAATTTTGCATTATGCTAGGATGGTTTCTTCTTGTCTTTTTTGAAGTTTTCAAGGTCTAGCTTGCCTTGAAACCACTGCTAAATCTAGACTTTCCCTTTTAGCAAAACCAAACACTTTCGCCAATTGCCCCTTTTTTCCCGAACAACGTTGATCTAATTTTTGTGTAGTTTTGTTGCAAAGTCAAATTTTTTTTGACAAAATGGCTAAATTGTGGTATGGAGATAGATTGTTGATAGGTGGCAATTCAAACCGAGGCAATCAATAATTAGGGGAGGGTTAGGGAATTTAACCGAAAATTGGGAAGATTCAGAAGAATTAGCCGAAGAACTGGATAATATCTTGGACGAGAGAACCTGATGGCTTATCTCTTTAATACCGATGCTATTGCCGAAAAATCAGCGATAAAAACCTTTTTTACCGATCTAGCCAGGCTCTAACCCTTGGCAAGAGGGGAAAAATCCTCAGTCGAAGCGAAAGGAAACTAGCTTAATCAAAAAATGTGCTATAATCAGAATGTAAGCACAAGGGGCCGTAACGGTTTCGACAGGTTAGCGAAAGCTCCCCCGTGATACAGGTCGAGAGTGAGTCTCCTCTCGTAAATCAAAGGCTCAAACAAAAAGTAAATGCGAACAACATCGTTCCTTTCGCTCGTAAAGCCGCTCCTGTAGCTGCCTAATAGTCTCTAATCGACTCGAGCATTCATAGTTTGACTCCGTTAAGGACTATGGATCAACCCCCAACGGATGCCACGTTTAACTTTCTCTAGTTAGTTAACCGTCTAAGCTTTAACTAGAGCATCCCACTGTCCGGGATAAGTGACAGTCCCCGTTTCGAGGGTAATCGAAACTAAACCTGTGAATGAACGGACAGTCAATACCTAATTTGGACAGCAGTTCGACTCTGCTCGGCTCCATTGATTAGTTTAATGAAAAACCTTCTCTCCCGCATGGACGGGGTGCAAACGCCGATCATTCCCGTGGTCGGTCAATTAATTAAAGCGAACCCCGGCACTATTTCCCTAGGTCAAGGGGTTGTTTCCTATGATCCACCCCGGGAAGCGATCGAATCTCTATCTTTATTCTTAGCTAATCCCAAAAATCATCAATATCAATCTGTGGCGGGAATTCCCCCCTTATTAGCAGTAATTCGGGAAAAACTAGCCGAAGATAATCGGATAGAAATCAGCGATAAACAGGCAATTTTTGTGACGGCGGGCAGTAATATGGCTTTTATGAATGCCATTTTAGCCATTACTTCCCCGGGGGATGAAATTATTCTCAACACTCCCTTTTATTTCAATCATGAAATGGCCATAAAAATGGCTGATTGTCAAGTTATTTTGGTCGCCACAGACAAAAATTATCAATTGCGTCCAGCCGCCATTGAAGAGGCAATCACTGCAAAAACTAAGGCAGTGGTGACGATTTCTCCTAATAATCCCACGGGAGTAGTTTATCCAGAAAATACCCTAAGAGAAGTCAATCGAATCTGTCAAAAAAAGGGCATCTATCACATTCATGATGAGGCTTATGAATATTTTACCTATAACCATGCTCGCCACTTTTCTCCGGCGGCAATTGTTGGTAGTGAATCCTGGACTATTTCCTTATTTAGTCTCTCAAAAGCCTACGGTTTTGCCAGTTGGCGCATTGGTTATATGGTAGTACCAGAACATTTATCTGAGGCGATTAATAAGATTCAGGATACTATTTTAATCTGTCCGCCGGTGGTTTCGCAATACGCGGCCCTAGGGGCGTTACAGGTGGGTAAAAGCTATCCTTTAGAACAGTTAAAAACCATCAGTCAAGTTAGAGAAATTTGCCTGAATGCTCTAGAATCAATCGGCGATATCTGTGATGTTGCCACTGCGGAAGGGGCTTTTTATTTCTTCCTGAAAATTCCCACAGACAAGAATGATTTTCAGTTAGTTAAAAGTTTAATCGAGCGGCAGCGGGTGGCGGTGTTACCCGGTTCAACTTTTGGGATAACAGAAGGCTGTTATTTGCGTCTTGCCTACGGTGCTTTATCTCCAGAAACGGCTTTAGCGGCAGTGGAAAGATTGGTAAAAGGACTGCGTTATTTTAGTCAATGATTTTCAAGAATAAATACCGGCTTTCTTTCTTGGTTTTTATAGTTATTTCAAATAAGAACGAGACACTAGGCGACACAATAAGTACGAATAATTTCATCAAGGGGTGTACCCACAGGAGCATACATTCTTGCCCTCTTTAATGCACTAAAATCATGTTCGATATCATTTAAATCAGGAGAGTATTTTGGCAAAAACACTACCTGATGACCTGCTTCCTCTACCAGTTGTTTAATGACTGTCTTCCGATGAATTGGTGCCTTATCCATAATTAATACTGATGTTATGGTTAGAGAGGGCAACAAATATAAAGATAACCACCCTTCAAAACCTTCTGCATTCAGGCTTCTCGTAAATATCATCGGTGCAATAAAGTCTTTTTTTCCCTTTCTTCTCCCAGCGACAAGGTTCTCTCTTTTTCCTCGTTTTCCTTGTCTATCTCCCAATACTTTCTTCCCTTTTTGTGCATCGGGCATAAAAACAGGTTTGAAATTCTTCAAACCCTGATTCATCAATAAATACAAGGCTTTTACTTCCATATATTTTAATCAATTCTCTCAGCACTCTGTAGTATTTCATTCTTTCTTCTCGGTTTCTTTCTTTATAACGAAGTTACTTCTTTTTTCTGGTAACTTTCATTTTTTTTTAGGCATAGCAAATGGCACTTGGTCTCACTCCAAACTTCTCGGCTCTGTCTCTTAATCTTGCCTCGGGATTTTCTTGGACATCTTTTGACAGTGCTTTCCAGTCCAGCTTTCTCTGACGGTGTTTTACCTTTGTTGCTTCTAGTTTTTCCCTACTCAGCCATCTATATATTGTGGCTCTTCCTATATTAAATAGAGCGGCGGCTTTGGTTATGCTTCCTCCATTCTCTACATAATCAATTACTTTTTTTCTCAAGTCTAGGCTATAGGACATTTTTCTGTATGGGTTGCTTGTTTCTCCTTATTTTACCTTATTTTTTACTTGTATCATACTTATTTGAAATGACTATACTTTAAGCTCAGACTAAATCCGGTTATTAAAAACTGATTATTTCTTCTCCCTTTTGCCTCTTGCCTGTTGCCTGTTGCCTCATCTCAACAAGCAATTTAAATTAAGAACAGCTTATCTTTTGGGCTATTCTTAGTTTAGCCGAACGAGAACGAGGATTTTTAGCCTGTTCTTCCCGGCTGGGAATAATCGGCTTTTTCGTGATAATTTTCAAGGAATTATCTTCGCGAAAGCCATACTTGATCAGACGATCTTCTAGACTATGAAAACTGATCATAGCGATAATTCCCCCAGATTTTAGCCACTGGGGGGCTTGATCTAACAATTTTTGCAGAGAATCTAATTCTTGATTAACAGCGATGCGTAGGGATTGAAAAACCCGCGTTGCCGGATGAATACGTCCATAACGGTAACTAGCGGGGACAGAACTAGCGATGACAGCCGCTAATTCTGTAGTGGTAGTAAAAGGACGTTTTTGGACGATCGAGCGAGCAATAGGACGAGATAAACGTTCTTCTCCGTATTGATAAAAAAGATCTGCTAATTCTTTTTCGTGCCAATGGTTGATAATATCGGCTGCCGTCAGGGATTGACAGCGATCCATCCGCATATCTAAGGCTGCCGTGTGGCGAAAACTAAAGCCGCGCTCGCTCTGATCGAATTGGGGAGAACTGACCCCTAAATCGGCGATAATGCCATCAAAACTGCTATTTTGTCCATTATAATCGGCGAAGTTCCCCCACCAGAGGGTTAAACGGCTATCTAGATAGGGGGCGAGACTAATTTTAGCGGCTTCTAGGGCGCTTTGATCGCGATCGATGGCGGTTACTGTCGTTTGGGGATGGGCTTCTAAAAGCAAGCGGCTGTGTCCACCACCGCCTAGGGTAAGATCGAGATAATGCCCCCCGGGTTGAATATTTAAGCCGGCGATTAATTCTTGACTCAAAACGGAAATATGGGGAAAATCTTGATTCATCTGTGCTGATAACTTCCTGAAAATGGCGATTTAACCTAAAAATAACTGATAGGCCCGGTTTTGACTTTCATCCCAATAGCGATAGCCGAGAGTATCGAGAAAAGCTTGCCATTGATTCATTTCATCGGGGGGGACCTGTATGCCCACGACGATGCGCCCATAATCGGCCCCGTTATTGCGATAATGGAAAACGCTGATATTCCAGTGGGGACTCATGGAGGCGACAAATTTCATTAAAGCCCCCGGTCGTTCGGGAAACTCGAAGCGATAAAATAATTCATGCTCGGCTAAATGCGATCGCCCTCCCACCATGTGGCGCAGATGCAGTTTAGTCAATTCGTCATCGCTAATATCGAGGGTTTTAAAGCCGCAAGCTTCAAAACTCTCGGCTAATTTCTTGGCATCGGTGCGATTTTCGATCTGGGCGCCGACAAAAATATGCGCTTCTTTTTCATCGGCAATGCGATAACTAAATTCGGTTAAATTGCGTTTGCCGACACATTCGCAAAAACGCCGTAAACTGCCCGGTTGTTCGGGAATAGTCACAGCATACAACGCCTCGCGCCGTTCCCCTAATTCCGCCCTTTCCGCCACAAACCGCAGACGATCAAAGTTCATATTCGCCCCACAAGCCACAGCAACGAGGGTTTTATCCTCAATTCCTTCTCTTTCTACATAAGCTTTCGCTCCTGCTACCGCTAACGCCCCCGCAGGTTCTAAAATCGAGCGTGTATCTTGAAAAACATCCTTAATCGCCGCACAGATATCATCCGTATCCACGAGGATAATCTCGTCCACATACTGCTGACAGAGACGAAAAGTCTCCTCTCCCACCTGGCGCACCGCCACCCCGTCGGCAAATAATCCCACTTGAGACAAACGCACCCGATAACCGGCTTTTAGGGATTGATTCATCGCGTCTGAGTCCACAGGTTCCACCCCGATAATTTTAATTTCTGGGCGTAAACGCTTGACATAGGCTGCAATACCTGATATTAAGCCACCGCCACCAATAGCGACAAAAATCGCCTCGATCGGTTGCTGATATTGTCGTAAAATTTCCATACCGATCGTACCCTGGCCGGCGATTACCTCCGGGTCATCGAAGGGATGGATAAAAGTTAAGCCTTTTTCCGCTTCTAATTGCCGCGCGTAGGTGTAGGCATCATCGTAGGTGTCACCGTGCAGGACAACAATCCCGCCCCGAGCTTTTACCGCGTCGATTTTGACTTGCGGAGTGGTGACAGGCATAACGATAATCGCTTGGGTTCCCAATTGCCGCGCCCCCAAAGCGACTCCCTGGGCATGATTTCCCGCCGAAGCAGCAATTACACCTTTTTGTAACAAATCCCTTGACAAATGCGCCATTTTATTGTATGCGCCGCGCAGTTTAAAAGAGAAAACCGACTGCATATCCTCGCGCTTGAGTAAAAGCTGATTGTGCAAGCGTTGGGAGAGATTGGGGGCAAGTTCTAAGGGGGTTTCTTGGGCGACATCGTAGACGCGTGCGGTGAGGATTTGAACCAGGTAATCGCAGTACATTATTCTTTTTTGGCGGTGGGGATTCGCGAGTCGGGCTAGGATCCAGAATAGATCATCGTCGGTCCGATTAGCAATAAAGATGCGATCAGCCTTGAATCAGTGATCACTGAAAAAAGCTCCCCGCTACCCTGAAGCTGGATGAATATTCAACAAAGACTCGATTACAGAATTAACCACAGCAGCTACGCAGGAAATCGCTACACTATTACCCGTTAATTTTCGCATAGTTTGATAACTGCCGACAATTTGATAATCATCGGGAAAACCTTGTAAACGGAGCATTTCCCTTTCTGTTAAGCGTCTTTTCCCATCCACTAACAAATAATTATAGGATGCTCCTGCTCGCAAGGCACAGGAATAGGGATAAGCACTCACATTACCTCCTTTATTTTCGTGCCAGATAGTCGGTTCACTATAAGGTTTTTTTCCCTCTCTTTTCAGGAAGCGACTTTTTTGAATTCTTTCGGAAGCATAATAAAAATCCGAAACATTTTCCTCTAAGATTTCCGTTAAAGTTGTTCTAGATAAAGCTGGTTTTGGCCAGATAAAACCCCGTGCTTCTCGGAAACCAACGATAAAAATTCGTTCCCGTTTTTGCGGTAAACCAAAATTAAGAGCATTCAAAACCCGATAATCGGTATAGTAATCTAAATCTTGCAGAGTATCGAGAATAACTTCTAAGGTTTTTCCCTGTTGATGTCCCTGCAATTGCTTGACATTTTCCAGAATAAATGCTGCGGGTTGTTTGGCTTTTAAAATACGGGCAATCTCAAAAAATAGCGTGCCTCTGGTATCTTCAAACCCCTTTAAATCACCACAAATACTAAAGGGTTGACAGGGAAATCCCGCCATTAAAATATCATGATTGGGAATATCTAGGGCAGGGATTTCGGTAATATCTCCCCAGGGTTGGTCGCCAAAATTAGCGTGATAAATTGACCGAGCGTGTTTATCTATATCACAGGAAAAAACACAATCAGATTCTAAGTTTTGTTGGCGACAAACTTGTTCAATAGCGACTCGAAACCCTCCCAAACCAGAAAAGAGGTCAATAAAACGAATTTTTTTACTATCTTTCAGGAGATTCATCGATAATTAAAATTGTAGCGATAGGGATATTCTCTTTGATTTTAACTTATTCAACTTTCACCAAAGAGCGGACGGTAAATATTTCATTTGCTTGTAGGGGTTTAATTGCCGAAATTGGCACAGTAACTACTGAAATTGACTCACCGAGAGCGTTAAAAACCTCTAAAATTGCTCCCATTTCGCCATTGCTAGGATGGGGGATTAAATCCACTAATACTGCCACATCTCCCGATTTTAGATTGTCTTCGGGAACATCAAGACAAAGAACCACATGATCGTATAATCTAACATCCATAATTATCTATCCTTTCGGGGCTTGAGAGTAACAAACTGAAAACAGTCGTCAATGTATCGCAGTATCCATATTGTAACCACTGCTAAATTGATTCCGTTAACTCCTTCTAGCATTCCTTCAACTCGATAAAAGATACCGTATTCATTTTTACCATCTTTGATCGCATCTTCTCCGGTAATTAGCTGAATGATCGCTCTTTGCAAACTGGCCGCATTATCGAGAGTAAATCCTGCTTGTGCTAAAAATTTTGATTTGTCATCTTTGTCTCTGAATACGAGAAGATAACGAGTAAGTTTATCCTCTGGAATAATTGCTTTAGATGGAATTTGCATCGCTCAATCTACTTAGTTTTCTAGCCTTTTCTTCAGCACTCATGATTGTCGAGTTTGCTCTCTAGGGATTCTATATCTGATAACCGAGGTGGATGATTAGCATTCCATGTCAGAGCTTGATCTAATTTTTCTCGAAAAGGCGATCGATTTATCCAGTCTTCATTTACGGGAGAGCGATCGAGTAAATTTTGATAAAACTCATTCCACAGTTGACCCCATTCTTTTAGATCGATAACAACTGCTGTTTTTTCTCCTGTTTCATCGACAATATACTGAATACCTTTCATGATTTAAATTGTTGTGAGATGGATATTAATCGATAACTATATTTGAATCGATTCACGAGAAGATATGGATTTTGCAAGTTCTTGTCTAGCATCTTCCGATAGAGAACAACCAAAATCTAGAATCTCGATTAAAACTAACTGATCGTCCTCGGAATAATGTAATATTGTTTTCCCTTCCTCCTCTGCGTAAGCAATTGGATTATTGTTTAACTCAATTAATAAAGCATCCACATCTGGGCTATAGTGTATCTTGTTCACCAAATTCCTCTAAGTAGTAAACAAGAGCCGACTTAACATCTGCTAAGACTTCCTCATAGGTTTCTCCTTGTCCAACAACTGCTCCTGTTATGCCAATCGGATAGGCGACGTAGCCATCAGGATGCTTTTCAATGACGATTTTGAATTGTCTCATTATTATTTGTAGAATTAGGTTTCGCTATCTTGATAATATCGTAGAAATAACCTCGATATATAATTCATAACTCACCCTCATTAAAGTTAGCGGTGCGTTACACTGATTTTAGTCGTGTCTTTTTCTCCAAGTTGTTGATTAATATAGTCCACAATGCCTAGCTCATCAACGATAGCGGCGATGATGCCTAAATGGTCGAGATTTTTAACGGTTAATTGAATCATTTTAAGGTGAGTGACTGATTAATTTTATTGTAGCTATTCCGTCGCTATTGCTGAGTTTATTTTTTACCCCCTCTTAATTAGTACGGAATAGGGGGTTCAATTTTCAACTCCACACTCCAAAAGCTTCATTTTTGAACCATGCCGGTTTATAAATCCGCCGATAATCTTGCTTTTCTCAATAAATATTGCAAAAGCGTTTCTTCTCTAGAAATAATATCAACTTTTCCTTCCATCCCTAATTGAATGCTACATTGATTTGCTCCTGACCTTAAAGACAGACTTTCAGGCTCAATAGTGACCTCATAAAAATTGCGATCGAGATTACTTGCCTCCGTTTGCAAAAAAGTACTATAAGTTTTAAGTGGTCTGGCATCTGGGGAAATTTGCTTAACTTTGCCTTTCAGGGTGCCGTAATCTGGATAAGGACAGGCAGAAACTTTTAACTGTGCCTTCTGGTCGGTTTTGACTTTACTCACATCCTGAGCCGTTACTAAAGCTTTAATTATCAATGGGGTGTTACTGGGAGCAATTTGAGCAATTTCTGAGTTTGTTTCGACTGTTTGACCTGGGTTGCGAAGATTAATTTTTAAAACAGTGCCATCGGTGGGAGCTTTAATTGTAGTGTGTTTTAAGTCAATGGCAAGTTTTTGTAGCTCTCTAAGATCGCTTTTAATTTGTTTTTGTAAATTAATTCGCTGTTCAAGAAGAAAATCTCGCTCTTTGTTTAAAGTTGCCAGAAGTGCGTTATTAGTAGCTTTCTCTTGAGTGATATTTTCATTTGCAATGGTTACTTCTGCTCGATTAGGATTGAGAAAAGCTTGCACTCTTTGCAAACTAGCAATGGTGGCTATTAAATCTTGTTTATGCTGTTCAATTAGGTTTTTTTGAGCCTTAATAGTTGCTTTTTGAGCTTCAATTGATTCTTTTTGCTGATTGACTGCTAGTTGAGCTTCCTCTAGTTGATCTAGCGGCAAAGCCCCTTCTTCGGCTACTATTTTATAGCGTCTATGCTTGATAATCGCTACAGTTAAAGAATCTTGTATTGAGCGTAAGTTAGCCTCGGCTGCTTTTAACTCTGCCTGAGTTTGTTGTAACTTCTCTCTAGCACTTTTTACTTTGGCTTGTGCTTCTTCTACATCTGCCTGGCTAGTAATCTGTTTGTCTTGATAGTCTCGACGAGAACGACTCAGTTGGGCTTTAGCAGAGGCAATAGCCCGATTGCCTTTTTCAGTTTCTGCCAAAATCTGAGAATCTTGAGCGCGAATTTGAGCGTTAATTTGCAACAATTGTAATTTAGATTGTTGGATGAGATCTTCCAGTTGAGTTTTTTGAATTTGTAGGCGAGAGTCATCTAAAATTATCAGGGTATCTCCGGCCTTAACCTCTTGATTGGCTTTAACGACGATTTGCTTGACTTGTCCCTCAATACCTGCCTGAACAATCCGCAATTCTCCGTCGGGACGAATACTAGCTGGCGCTTGAACAGTAACATTATATTTAAACACTGAGGCCAAGATAATTGTGAGTCCAAATGTCCCGGCAATCAACAATCCTCCCCAGTTCATCCAGCGATTGAGAGGGGGTAATAATTCTTTTTCCTCGCCTAGAAAGAGAAAATTTTCTTTCGGACTATTTAACATAGACAATTCCTCATCGCAAAATTTCAAGTATCTAATTAAAGATTAGGCAGTGATAAAATTCAAATGATCGCCAGCTTTTTGTCGTAATTCTTGGAGATCTCCTTGAATTTTCAACCTCCCTTTCTCTAGCATAACAATCCAATCAGCACGTTGAATTACTCTCGGACGATGGCTAATTAAAATCGTTGTTTTTCCTTGACGGTGTTGTAGGATATTATCTAAAATCTTAGTCTCACTAATCGGATCTAGGGCACCAGTAGATTCATCAAGAATCAAAATTGGCGGGTCATTAACCATCGCTCTAGCAATAGTTAATCTTTGCCGTTGGCCTCCTGAAAGATTGGCTCCAAATTCTCCCAAAACAGTTTGATAGCGACCTGGTAAATTGCTAATAAACTCATCTGCTCCCGCAATCTGACAAGCCTTGACGATTTGTTCAAAAGTAATTTGAGGATCGATTAAATTAAAATTGTCAATAATGCTACGGCTCCAAAAATGAGGATCTTGAGGGACTAAAACAACTTGCTGGCGCAAGCAATCAAGAGAAATATCTTCTAGATTATAGGCACCGAGCCGAATATTTCCTGATTGGAGAGGATATAAGCCTGCCATCAGTTTGCTAAGGGTACTTTTTCCACAGCCAGATTCACCGATAAGAGCAATAACCTTTCCCCCCGGTATAGTCAGGGTAAAATCTTCTAGTAGTGTCATGCGTCCGGCATAATTAAAATTAAGATGACTACAAGTGATCGGAGCATCGCCAGAAAGATTAACATAGGGTTTGCGGCTATCTTTTTCATTTTCAGCCGGAGTTTCAATCACTTCTGCCAATCTTTGGGCTGCTGTATCTACTCTTACGAATTCATCAGCAAAAATAACTAAATTAATTAATAAAACAGAAATATTCCGATTGAGGCTGTAAAGAGCCAATAATTGTCCAGTTGTTAATTCTTGACTAATTACTAGACTGCTGCCAAACCAAAGAAAAATAATGCCACCAACCCGCTCTACCAATCGAGAAGAAGTATTGTTAGTAATGCTAATTTGAATGGTGCTAAAAGAAACTCTAGCAAGGCGACTAAAACGAAATTTAAATTCGTCCCACAATTGAGGCGCAGCCGCAATAGTTTTCAGAGTAATTGCTCCTTTAAAAGTTTCTATTAAAATGGCTTGATTTTCAGCTTCTCTGCTCATAATATTGCGTGTTTTTTGCCGAACAAGGGGAAGAAAAATCAAAGTAGAGAGGAGCATTAAAAAAGCCAATAAAGCAGCTACAACAGTCAACTTAATGTTGTAAAAAAGCATGAAGCATAAAGAAGTTATAGCTACAAAAAACTGACTAGGTAAGGTGATCAGCACTTGAGAAATGAGTTGATTGATCGATTGAATATCCCGCAGACGGCTAGTGACTTCTCCACTCCGGCGAGATTCGTAGTAACTCAGAGGCAGGCGCAAAATTTGTTGAGCAAATTCTAAAATTAAACGCAATTCCAATCGCTGACCGAAATGAGAGATCAGATTAGCCTGTAACCAATCTAAACTACTGGCAATCAAGCTCATAACGAGAATAGCAATGATTATGCGAGTGAGTAACTGATTATCTCCCTTTAATAGTACGTCATCTGTTAAAACCTGGATCAGCAAAGGAGCAGCTAAAGCAATTATGCCAACTACTAAATTAAGGATCAAGATTTGAGTGAATAGGGTTCTCTCATACCAAATTCGCTTTAAAAAACGTCCCAAGCCTCCTATTTTCTCTCGTTCATCGGATTGAGAAAAAAAGCGAATGGGATCGGGTTCAAGGGTTAATAAAACTCCATTAGGCCAAGCTTCCTGTAGCCAATGTCGATCTATGTACTGGATTCCTTCAATCGCGGGATCGGCAATCACGTATTTCTTGCCCCGTTTCCCATATAAGATAACCCAGTGATACCCTTTCCAATGAATAATACAAGGGAGGGAAACAGCGCGATCGTCAATCGCATTCAGAGTAACTTTAACCCCTCTAACATTGGTAAATCCTAACGCCTCTGCCCCTTGTTTTAATCCTAGTAAGGTTGTCCCAGAGCTATAAGTACCTGCCACTTCCCGAATGCGATTGATGGTAAATGTACGCCCATAATACTTAGAGATCGAAGCCAAACAAGCGGCTCCACAATCTTCTTCGTTATGTTGGAGTACATTGGGATACTTCATAAGCTTGTTTACAAGTCATTTGAAAGGAAAGTTCAGACTAGACAGACCCTATGCTATGACACAAATCATTCACAAATTAAGCAGTCTGCTTTGGTTTAGGAACTGTCAGAACATAACCCCGAAAACTGCTACCACTAGCTTCCATTTTTTTCTTTTCCTCTTGTAGTTGGGATAAACGCACCTCAGACCAACTAGCAAGATTTTCATCGCCTAACAGCGGAGCAATTTGTCCCAAACGTTTAACTGGAGAAATTGCCAGAGGATCGCAGTCCAAAGAGGCCAGATAACAATCATAAGCTAACTCTAATTCTCCTAAAGACTGGTAGCACTGTCCCATCATAAACCAAGCCACCGCCGTCCCTGGCGGTCCTAAACGAGTAGCACTCCGATAAGCTTGAACTGCCTCTTCAACTTTGCCCCGCTTGAGGAGAACTTCTCCTAATTCCAGTCGATATCTTGGATCTAAGATATCTCGCTCGACAAGTTTGCGGGCGCGTTCTTCAGCTAAATCTAAATCCTGTAGCCAAAGTGCTTCTTTTGTGCGGCTCTCCATTATAACACTTTGATTCTCGTAGGAAACAAACTGTTGGTTCTGGGTTTCACCCTTTAAACCTTCAGCATAAGCTTGACAGAGATCCATTTCGGCAACTACTTGCGTCTGATTTTTCTTCAAAAGCGGAACAAATACCGCAGCACGATAGTAAACACTCATCAGCAGTCCCTCCTCAAAAGCATCCAGTGATGGCAAGATGGCCTTAATTTGTCGCTCCACAAATGAACGCCAAAACTCTGCTCCTTCTAAATTCTTCCAAGTTTTGGCTAACTCAACTAAGACTTGGAGTCCTGCTGAAATTGTGACTATATTCTCAACTGGTGCATTTTGAGCAATGGTTTCTAAATCTTTAAGACTGTAGGGTAAGTAGCGATCCATGTGCAACATCAAGTCAGACATAGCGCGCAAGAAAGCCAGAGTTGCACTATCTGAATCACTAGCTATTTCGACTGCTGACATGAGTGGCACATACTCTAAAACAGCTTGATGGAAACACAAGCTAAAGAGAAGTTTAATGACTTTGACTTGGGTAGATTTAGTTGATACAGGATATTTAGTTAAATGTTCACACAATATCTGCCATCGTTCCGTGCGTAATTCAGGGGCTAGTTCCAGAGGATTCTTAACCTCATACTGGTATAGTCGTGTTTCACGGATAAGGAGTTCTCGGAAGGCTTCTGAAAGATTAAATTGAACACCAAACGGTACTGAAGTCTGCTCAACCAATTCATTGTAGCTAAACTCAACTTTATAATGATGGGGTGAACCTCCTCGGAAATGGCCTAAATTCAAATAAATTTGATTGAACCAAGCTTTCGGGGTATTATCTAGCGAAAACATTTCTCGATCTCCTAAAAATACTCTGTTTCTCGGTGGCGTTGTCAGATCAGAATATGAAAGATGCAATGCAATCCTTGCTATCAAAGTAATTTCAGTTCCAAGCTGATTCGGATCATCTTTCAATTTGACAACGCCAAAAAAGCTTTATTTTACTCAATAACCAAGGAGTTATATAAATGTTTATTTTTGACAATAAAACCGATATTTTAATTGATTCTCAGAAATTAACCTTTAAAAGTGAATATTTTTGTGACTTTTCTCGCTATTTTCAGAATCGAGAATTTGTCAACTTAGATGCTTTACAACTCAGTGGCGATAATTTTGAAGGGTATCTTTCAAGGATCATCATCGATGAAGTGATGTTAGAATTATCGCAACGTAATTGTTTAACGAATGTTGCGGGAGTAATCCATTCTAAAATGTGGGTTTTTGCGATTCCTGTTCAGGTGAATTCTGTCTTCTTCCAAAATTTGTATCCATTAGAAAATAACTATCTGGGGATTATCCCCCCTAAATCAGAAATTTACGTTTTTCAGCATCCTTTTTCTAATCGTTTTCAGCTTTACGTTCATGATAATTATCTGCAACAATTGTGCCAAACTTTAGAGTTACCAGAAGCGAAAAAGTTTTTAAATTCTTCCGCTTCTTCTATTGTGATTTGCCCATCGGAAAAAATTCGTCATCTCCAACAATCTTGTCATCAACTTTATCAAATGCTATTTAATTTAGATCGTCAACAAATATCTGGGAAAAGAAAAGCATTAAGATTGAATTTTGTCAGTCAAAAATTAAAAGAAGAAATTGTCAAAGATTTTCTTTTGACTTTAGCAGTAACCAAAGATATTAAAATCCCTAAAAACGCTATCAGACGCACCTCTATCCTCAAAAAAGCAGAAGAAATGATGAGAAAAAATCTGCGTTCTGATCTGACTATTCCAGCGATTTGTCAAGAATTAAAAGTAAGTCAACGCACCTTAGAATATATATTTAAAGACTTCTATCAAATGTCTCCTTACAATTATTTTAAATTGCTTCGTCTTAATGCTTTACATCAATCTCTTAACCAAAATAATCAGACAAAATTAGTTTATGAAATTGCCGAAGAATTAGGTTTTTTTCACCGAGGATATCTGGCCTCTGATTATAAAAAACTGTTTGGTTACTTCCCCTCGGAAACCTAAAAAAATAGTAGGGGTAGAAATCAGGATTATTTTTAGATTTATCTGGCTTATTTTTGATTTAGCGGCTCTCCCGCACTTGTTTGGCAGGGGCGTATATTGTACGCCCTTTCTTCGATCCCATAACCTCAAGAGAGCCATTAATAATTAGCCCCATCGAGATTAATTTACTTAATTCCCACTAAAAAAGTTGTACCGATCGCCATAATTGCCAATCCGATGAACTTACTAATTAGAGTCGCTTGCTTGGCTAATTTTTCCTTAATGACACTGCCAAGGAAAAAAGCACCAGATGCGATCGCTAATTGGATGACGGTAAAACCGATTAAATAGGCAACTAAAGCGGCAACTCGCGCCCCGATAATTGATTCTCCGTAGGCATAACCGTGGAAAATTCCCGCGATCATTGCCAGAGTTGCCAGAGCGATCGTATAGAGATTAGAATGAGTTTGTAAACCTTTTTTCAGGGTTAAAATCACGCCAAAAATCACCACAGAAAGGGCAACAATCCCCTCAGGAAAAAGTAAATTTATTTCCTGTAAATGAATGCCCGTGCCGATTAAAGTGGCAATTGCAAAAGCGATCGGAATCAATAAACCCTGTTCCATCCCCACAGCAATTAAACCACTAGCCACCACAAAAGCTAAATGATCTAAACCGATAACTGGGTGAGCTAAACCCGATAAAAATCCGTTCCAAAAATTATCAGGAGTTTGCCCTGCCATGGCATGATGGGCGAGGGTTTTGCTGGCAAAAATTAACAGGAAGAGAGGGACAATAGTTAATATCTTTGTCCAGCTTTGACGAAAAATTATCTTCATTGATTACCTCAAAATTATGATTCGGAAACCCGCGCAACAATCGCCCGATGTCGGGGACTGGTGGGGGTAATGATCGGTGTTTGAAACCCCGCTTCAACTAATGCCCGTTCGATATCGAGAGTAAAATATTGATCGAGATAGGGTTCGGTACTCTTGAGTAAGGTTAGGACATAAGGGGGCATTTTTCGATAAATTTCCGAGCGCGGATTCATATCCATCAGCGTCAAATAACCCCCCGATCGCAATAAACGACGCGCTTCGGCGAAAATTTCTCTAGTAGCCTGTTGGGGTAGTTCGTGGAACATTAAAAACGACGATACCAGATCGTAGGACTGACTGGGTAATTGAGTTTTTTCCGCGGCTGCGTGTTGCCATTGAATCGTCTTTTGTTTTTGTTGAGCTTGGTATTGGGCAACGGCTAAATAGTAGGGAGAGAGATCTAACCCAGTTACCCGCGCTTGAGGATAAGTATCTTGCAGTGCGAAGCTGCTCATGCCGACACTACAGCCTAAATCGACAATATCGTTAATTTCTGCCTTGATTTGCTCTTTCAATATCCGGTGATATTCCCGCCGCAATCGCGGATCGCCGTCCATCCCCGCCCCGGGCCAGATGGTAGAATGGACAGCATAGGCGGCAGATTCTACCTCAAAAGCTGGCAACCAGTCTAAATTGCCCTTTTCGTAAGCGTGGAAAGAACAAACGTAGTATTCGGGATAGACGAGATCGGGATTTTCTACCGCTTGCAGTTCCCGACTCCAATCCCTTTGTTGCCATTGTTTGACGGTTTCTCGCCAAGGTACGCCTAGTTTTTCGGCTCTTTTAATCATCATATTGCGGGCCTGATAGCGAGCGATGTCAAAAAGCGGTTTTATGGCGAGAATACGGTTAACTAGACCAGAAACAGGATTAAAGGAGGCCGGAACGGGTGTAACTGTCATAGAAAAGCTTCGATCGTAAATTTTCCCTTTCTCATCTTATAACAGTGATCAGTGATCAGTAATCAGTAATCAGTGAAAAAACAGCACTGTCACCGCCATTTAATACTGCTCGGTTAATAAGTAGCTGGTTATAATTAAATTAAAAATGGATTTTAGGTTCGATCCCCCCTGCCCCCCTTGATAAGG
>LFEF01009024.1_pt1 | contig 34818 bp, 32 predicted proteins | sample 619371 | NCBI WGS metagenome assembly LFEF01 (sample SAMN03014291, study PRJNA259931) | freshwater metagenome | biome: lake; feature: waterbloom | place: China: Taihu Lake | collected 2006-08 | depth 0 m m
AATTTTCTTAAGGTTTGTAGTCACATAAATATGAGCCTTCTCCAAATCATCATAGTCACCTTTGTTTTTAACTTTTTCCAGCTTAACAGTTCTTTTAACAGCTTGATAACCAAACTCATCATTCAAATATTGATTAACAAACGTCATCACTTTCTTCAAATGATTTTTTTCTTCCAATGATTTATTGATGTTATTCGTGGGAACCGAAGATAAAAATTTATACTCCGTAAAAAACTTTTGATTGATTTTCTCTTGACCATTTACTTTTACAATTAAAGTAGTAGGTTGATTAACAAAAGATTGTCCGGCATTATCTTGAAATTGAACAGCACTTATCGTCAACTGAACATCCAAATACATACCTTCTTTTGAAAAACCATCAATCAAAATTTGGGAGGCTAATACTTGATTATCAACTATCACATGATTATTTAAATTAGGTTCTTGATACACCGGAGGTGCAGGTTTATAATACATTGGTGTGGCAGGAACAACCAATTTAGGCGATTTGCCTTGGTCAGTCATGGCCATGCGTTCCAACATAGTCAACTTCTTAAATTCAGCCGATTCTAACTCAAATCGCTCTTTCGCTTTTGCCACTTCAGCATCATGCTCTTTTAATTTTTTTTGAAACTCTGCCTCACTTTTTTGAACCACTCCATCATATTGAGCCAAAGCCGTTTGGTGATCCTTTTTTGCTTTGTTGATAACATCCTCTGCTGTGACATTATAGGGAGAATTAACTAATACTTTATAAAATCGATTGGAAACTTCCGTGGGTTGTTTCGGATTTTTAAGCATTTCAAATTCAACAAGTTCATCTGAAATACTCTGTGCGTGGTGGATAGAACCAAATCCTATCCAAAAAAACAGTAGCTTATACATCTTTAAAATTTTTAACAAAAATAGATTTAATTTACATATTATCACCATAAAAATTAAATTGTTAGCAGTTATTGGGAAGTGTAATTTCCTCACATTCCTACAAATCCTTTTGGATTGCATTAATTTGTAAAGAAAGTTTTTACTACTTTTGGAATACTAGGAACTAAAACCTAGAATACAACACATTTCATTATCTGTGTTGCAAGAAAAACGGATTGAATCAAAAATAAAAGACTAAAAATACCATGACAAATAAAATTTCTTTTCAATTCATTAGCGAGCCAACTGATGTTAATTTTGGCGGTAAAGTACATGGTGGAGTCGTAATGAAATGGATAGACCAAACCGCTTATACCTGTGCAAGAAGCTGGGCAGAAACCTATTGCGTGACCGTTTATGTGGGTGGTATTCGGTTTTATAAACCCATTAGTATTGGCGAAGTCATAAAAATTGAAGCCACAGTTGTATATACTCAAAAAACGAGTATTCATATTGCAGTTGATGTCTATTCCCGTAATTTTTCAACCAAAAAATTTGAGAAAAAAACACATTGTATCATTGTTTTTGTCTCCGTAGACGAAAACGGAAAACCTTTAGAGGTCAAAAAATGGATACCAAAAACAGACGCTCAAAAGAAAATGGAAGAATATGCCATCAAATTAAACGCACTTCGCAAACAAATTAGCGACGAAATGATGCCTTTTGTAAGTGTTTAGTTTTTATTGAAAAGTGAATTAAAAATCATAAAAAAATCAGTACATTTTTGCAACACTTCTAAGCTTTAGCTTCTGTTGACTTTACTTTCATTTTATTCTTTTCAAATCTATTTATAGTAACGTTATAGCGATGTTATAAGGAGGTTATAGCGTGTTTATACCGTATCAACGGTTGATTATAGGTTGATATACTTCATATAAAAGGTTGATAAAAAGCACGTAACAAGAAATGCATCATTCAATCAACTTTTATCAATTATAAACTTAAATAAATCTAAAGAACCATTGTAGTATCAGCGTTTTTAGTAATTTTGACAAAAAATTTGAGATTGAAAAAAATAATCTTACTTGTTGGTTTCTTTTTGATTTTTGCCACCGCATTTGCTCAAAAAAGTAAAGAAATTATCGTTGAATATTCTGAATTCGCAGACGTTGACCAAGATTTGTATCCGGATGCTATTCTTCTCTCCGGTAATGTTCGGGTGAGCCACGATGGTGCCGTAATGTATTGCAACAAAGCCTATTTCTTTAAAAAAGAAAATTACATCAAAGCGTTTGGCGATGTGCGAATGACACAAGGTGATACCATTCAAATGACTAGTACCTATGCTGAATACAATGGTGAAAACAAACAGGCGTATGCATCAGGTAATGTCATCATGACTTCTCCAAGTTCTACCTTAAAGTCAGAGGTATTAAACTTTGATAGAAATTCCCAACAAGCGTTCTACAAAACCGGTGGCATCATAACGGACAAAGAAAATGTTTTGGTCAGTCAAACTGGTACGTATGTAGTACAACGAAAAATGTACCAATTCAGAAATGCGGTAACCATTACCAATCCAAAATATGTCATTAAAACCAACCATTTGGATTACTATGAAAAAGTAGGTCATGCTTATCTTTTTGGTCCCTCCACCATTACCAGCAAAGAAAATTACATTTACACCGAAAAAGGTTTTTATGATACAAAGAAAAACTTTGCTCATTTTGTCAAAAACTCCTACATCAAATACAACAATCGATTAATTGAAGGCGACAGTCTTTACTACGATAGAAACAGAGAATTTGCCTCCGCTACACGCAATGTAAAAGTAACAGATTCCATCAATAAAAGTATTGTTAAAGGTCATTATGGTGAAGTCTATCGCAATAAAGATTCGTTGATGATGACCCGAAAAGCAGTAGCCATGACATTGGTTGAAAAAGATACACTTTACATACATGGGAAAAAGCTAATCGTTACCGGAAAACCGGAAAATAGAGTGGTTCGAGCGTTTAACAATGTTCGTTTCTTTAAAATCGATATGAGTGGAAAATGTGATTCACTTCACTCTGATGAAAAAACCGGTATCACCAAATTAATCCGAAATCCGGTCATGTGGAACTATGAAAACCAAATGACAGGCGACATCATGCATTTGATATCGAACAAGAAAACTGAGAAATTGGATTCGCTCATTGTACTCAATAACACGTTTATTGCCTCAAAAGATACCCTCGGAACCGGATTTAACCAGGTGAAAGGCCAAAATCTCTACGGTAAATTCAGGGACAATAAATTGTATGAAGTAGATGTTGTCAAAAATACAGAAGTCATCTACTTTATGCGAAATGATGAAAACGAATTAATTGGGATAGATAAGACCGTGAGCAGCAGTATCAACATGACGCTTGACGGAAACCAAATTGACGCCATTACTTTTTTCAAAAAAGTGGAAGGTGATATTTATCCCGAAAAAGATTTACCTGAAAATGCTCGAAAATTAAAAGGGTTCATTTGGCGTGGCGACGAACGCATCCGAACGAAAGAAGAAATCTTCCCTCCCGAAGAATTGGAATATGATGAACAAATGCAAAAGGACAAAAAGGCAGAAGAAGAAAGTGAATCAGTTCCAATGGATGTTAGAAAAGAAACCTTAGAGGTAGAAGAAAAAAAAGACAAGAAAAAAGACAGTTAAAAGCAGAACTAGACCCCAAAATGAAACAAGATTTCCTTAAATACCAAGCTCAAACCTCGCCCTACCCCCTGGCGATGGAGGTTTCGTATGCCAAAGGAAGTTACATCTACGATACCAACAACAAAAAATATTTAGACTTTGTAGCCGGTGTTTCGGCTTGGGGCATCAACATCCGCGTGTAAACCAAGCCATTAAGGACCAATTAGACAAATATTCACATGTAATGGTGTATGGTGAATACGCTCAACATCCTGCAGTCGCATTTTGTAAATTGTTGGCAGAACACATGCCCGAACCACTCAACAAAACGTATTTGGTCAATTCAGGAACGGAGGCAACAGAGGGTGCGTTAAAACTCGCCCGAAGAGTCACCGGAAGAAGTCAACTCATTTCCTGTTTCAATGCGTATCATGGCAACACGATGGGGTCAATGAGTGTGATGGGATTTGAAGAACGAAAACAAATTTTTCGCCCTTTAATTCCTGATGTAGATTTTATTACGTTTAATAATGAAGATGATATTCATAAAATAACCAAAACGGCCGGAATTATTTTAGAAAGTATTCAAGGTGGTGCCGGTTTTATTCAACCGGAAAATGATTTTTTAGCCAAAGTAAAAAAACGCTGTGAAGAGGTTGGTGCTTTGCTGATTGTAGATGAAATTCAACCCGGTTTCGGTAGAACAGGAAAACTGTTTGGCTTTGAAAATTATAACGTTGTTCCTGACATTGTCATTATGGGAAAAGGTATGGGCGGTGGCATGCCGGTGGGAGCTTTTACAGCGAAAGCAGAATACATGGATTTGTTAAGTCACGACCCGAAATTAGGCCATATCACTACCTTTGGAGGGCATCCTGTTATTGCATCAGCTTGTTTAGCTACTTTACAAGAAGTTGTAGAAACCAATTTAATGCCACAAGCTTTAGAAAAAGAAAAACTGTTTCGCTCACTTTTGGTACATCCTTTGATAAGAGAAATAAGAGGAAAAGGGTTAATGTTGGCTGCAATGGTTGACTCGCCGGAAATAACCAACGAAGTCATTTTTAAATGCCAAGACAAAGGATTAATTTTATTTTGGTTGTTATTTGAAGGTAAAGCCATTCGCATCACGCCACCACTAACCATTTCTGAAGAAGAAATTAGAGAAGGTTGTAGCATTATTGTAGAAGCCTTAGATGAAGTAAGCAAAAAATTATAAAGGTCAAATATTCTAACAAGTATTTATTACCATTATCACTAATGACTAAGTACTATGGACTAAAGACTATGGACTAATTACTAATCACTAATTACTAATTACTAATCACTCTAAAAACTGTTAATTAAATTGTTTACAACAATCTCTCAAAAAAATAGAATCAGAGCAATCCTTTACTACTTTTAGTAAGGATAATTTTAAATAAAACGGGTATGCATTTAAGTCACGAAGAAGACGATTACAACGTATCCTTGTCAAGGTTTGAATCGATGTTGAAAACCAATAAAGTTTTCTTTTTTGATTCCGAAGAGTTTGAAGAAATCATCCTTCATTATCTTGACATGGGCAAGGCATCTCTGGCCAAAAAAGCCTTGAAATTAGCTCTTGAACAACATCCAAAATCAACCGGTCTAAAATTGGTTCAGATTGAAATGCTTATCTATGATGACAAACTGGATATGGCAGAAAAAATGCTCAATGAACTCTACGCCATTGAACCCCATAATGAAGAAATTTACATCCAAAAAGCCAATATTTTTTCTAAAAGAGACCAACATGATAAAGCGATTCTAGAATTAGAAAAAGCATTAAAATATACCGATGATTATGCCGATGTCTATAACCTAATGGGCATGGAATATCTGTTTATGGATAATTTGGAATTAGCAAAACAAAACTTTATCAAATGTTTGGAAGAAGATTTTGAAGATCAATCTGCTCTTTATAATGTAGTGTATTGCTTTGAATTTTTAGACCAAATTCAGGAAGCGATTGATTATTTAGAAAAATATATCGAAAGAAATCCATACAGTGAAATTGCTTGGCATCAACAAGGAAGGCTAAGTTATGCCTTAAAAAATTATGAAAATGCTTTGCGTTGTTTTGATTATGCTACCCTTATCGATGATGAATTTATAGGAGCTTTTGTAGAAAAAGCCAAATCGTTAGAAAAACTTAAACGTTACGAGGAAGCAATTGAAACCTACGAACAAACGATTGAATTTGAAGAACCAACTTCTTATGTTTTGTTACGTATCGGAAAATGCCATGAAAAATTAGGCAACAAAGCCGAAGCCCTAAAATTCTACAACCAAACCGTTCATGAAGATCCTTTATTAGACAAAGGTTGGATAGCGATAACCGATTTTTATATTCGGATGAAAAATTATCAAAAAGCGTTGTTTTATGTGAACAAAGCTTTAGCGATTGACAATGAAAATCAATTGTATTGGAAACGATATGCGACCATTAACCGTCAAATGAATTTTTACGAAGAAGCGGAATTAGGCTATCGAAAAGCGGTTGAATTCGGCGATGCACATTTAGACACTTGGTTATTTTGGGTTGATTTGCTTCAGTTTTTAGGCGAATTTGACAATGCGGTCTCAACTTTAACACAAGCAAATGAATATTTTCCGGATGAGTATGAAATTGAATACCGACTAGCCGGAATGTTTTTTATGATGGGAGAAAAAGAAAAAGCTACTTTCCATTTGGTAAAAGGCTTGCATTTAAATGCTAAACACTTAACCTTATTGGAAGAATTATTTCCTATTGTTTGGGAGAAAAAACAAGTACAACAAATCATCAAAAAACATTTAAAATCTTAACCTTTCAACGAAAATATTTCTAAAAAAAATCCTTACTTTGCGTTCCGTTTCATTACGGAACGCTTTTTTTATGAGAAAACTTTTTCCTGATTATTTTTTAATCACCCTTAAAGGATTAGCAATGGGAGCTGCAGACGTGGTACCGGGTGTTTCCGGCGGAACAATTGCCTTTATTTCCGGTATTTACCAAGAATTGATTGACAGCATCAATAAAGTAGATTTTAGTTTCTTTTCATCTTGGAAAAAAAACGGGTTTAAAATCGCTTGGCAACAAATAAATGGAAGTTTTTTGTTGGCATTAGTTAGTGGAATTGCCATTAGTATTCTTACCTTTTCAAAAATAATCACTCATCTGTTGGCCACACAACCAATTTTAGTTTGGTCCTTCTTTTTTGGATTGGTGGTGGCAAGTATTTACTCTGTTGGAAAACAAATTCCAAATTATACTATCCCTATTTGGGTAGCCTTTATTATTGGAACTGCAATTTCTTACTATATAACAATTGCTGAACCGGTATCCTCACCTGATAGTTATTTTTACCTGTTCATTTCAGGCTTCATTGCTATCATTGCAATGATATTACCCGGTATATCTGGTGCTTTCATTCTTCTTCTAATGGGCTCCTATTCAGTTGTAATTGGTACGATTAATGAATTTAGAGAAGGAGTAATTTCATTTGATACAACTAAAATTATCAATGCTGTAGTCAAATTAGGAACATTTGCCATAGGAGCTATTTTAGGTTTAAAACTATTTTCCAAAGTCTTACATTGGATGTTTGATAATTACCGAAATATAACGCTATCCGTTTTAACAGGATTCATGTTAGGTTCACTAAATAAAGTTTGGCCCTGGAAAAAAGTTATTTCTACAAGAATTGATTCACATGGAAAAGAAGTGCCATTTATGGAAAAAAGCATCTTGCCACAGTATTTTGATGGAGATAATCAATTTGCTTTAGCAATTATTTTAATGCTATTGGGATTTTTAACTATCTTTATACTTGAGAAAGTAGCCGAAAAATTTTCAAATTAAATGCGAGTTCAACGTTCGTTATCCGATAAAATCTTTTTGGTCCTGAAAGGTATTGCCATGGGACTTGCCAATAAAATTCCCGGAGTTTCCGGTGGTGTAGTGGCATTTGTGGCCGGTTTTTATGAAGAATTTATTTATTCTTTTAAACGGGTTAACAAAACAGCCTTCAAATTTTTATTAGCAGGAAGGTTCAAAAGTTTCTACCAATACATCAATGGTCCCTTTTTATCACTCTTAATTCTTGGAATAATAATAAGTTTTTTTAGTATTTCAAAACTTTTGGACTTTTTACTTACTAGATATGAAATTCAAGTTTGGGCTTGTTTTTTCGGAATGATTATTGGTTCAATCTATTATATCAACAAAGATTTTGAGGGAGAATGGACAAAAACATCGCGAACAGCTCTAGTAATTGGAACCCTAGTTGGTGTTAGTATTAGTTTTTTTGATCCGGCAACTGAAAATTCAAATTTGTTTTTTGTTTTCATTTGTGGTATAATTAGTGTTTCAGGCATGACGCTTCCCGGACTTTCCGGTTCATTCATCATGATGTTAATGGGAAATTATGTTTTGTTACTTGTGGACTCAGTTAATTCACTTTATGATTCTATTGCCGATATTTTGGTTGGTGATTTTAGCTTTATAAATGATCCGACACGTATCCATTTATTGAAAGTGTTGGTTTTATTCACATTAGGCTCTTTGACAGGACTAGTCACTTTCTCAAACTTGTTAAGTTACCTTATAAAACACTATAAAAAAGTAACATATGCTTCTATTTTAGGTTTTATTATAGGTTCCTTGGGTGTCGTTTGGCCATGGAAATATAATGTTTATGCTACACAAAATGGGAAGTTCCTTTTAGACCGAAACGGAAATCAAATTATTGCTACTTATAAACGTTATTTACCTGAACTAACAGCTGATACCTATTGGGCTATCTTTTATATTGTCGTTGGAGTATTACTCGTTTTAGGCTTAGAATGGTATGGAGCAAAAACCAGAAAACTATAGATTATTTGGCTTAATTGGCAAAAACATCAGCTATTCTTTTTCAAAAAAATATTTTACAGATAAATTTGAAAAGGAAGGGCTTCTGAACTGCTCGTATGAAAATTTTGACCTACAAATTATTACCCAATTTCCGGGAATTATTAGAAATAATCCATCGCTAAAAGGATTAAATGTGACAATTCCTTACAAAGAAAAAATTATTCCCTATTTAGATCAACTGAATAAAAAAGCAGCAAAAATTGGAGCGGTCAATTGTATCAAAATTACAAAAAAAGGAAAACTAAAAGGCTACAATACTGATTATTACGGTTTCAAAAAATCACTTCAACCACTTCTTCAAACTCATCACAAAAAAGCTTTAATTTTAGGTACCGGTGGAGCTTCAAAAGCCGTTGCGTATGCCTTAGAAGAATTAGGTATTTTATATACTTTTGTCTCAAGAAGCAAAAAAGAAAATGCATTGGATTATAAATACATCAATGCTACTACTTTTGACAATTTTCAAATCATCATTAATTGTACACCACTTGGAACTTTTCCATACATTGAGGAATGTCCGCCAATACCTTATGATTTCTTTACAGAAGTTCACATTGCATTTGATTTAATTTACAATCCGGAAGAAACTACATTTCTCAAAAAAGCCAAGGCAAAAAAAGCTCAAACTAAAAATGGTTATGAAATGTTGGTTTTGCAAGCTGAAAAAGGATGGAAAATTTGGAATAAATAATCATTTGCCCTTCACTTTTATAAATTTTTTACAGCTTAAACCTATAACTATAAACTTTAAATGGCATTAATAGCTTGATTTCTTTGTATTTTCAGAACACTTTACTATCTTTCGCCACTATAATATAAACCTTAAAACATTATTTCGATGTTAGAAGAAAAGAATGATAACCTGTCGCCATTAGAAAATGAGACAGATGGAAATGTAGAAAACTCCGTTCAACAAGAAGAAGTTCAACCGGTTGTTGCCGAAGAGGTAGAAGAATTGACTGCTACAATTGAAGAGGAAAGCAATGAAACTTTGCTTGAACTAGTTGAAGAAGAAAGTAACGAAACTTTGGCTAATGAAATTGAAGAAGCTCCTGCAACTATTGTTGAAGAAGTTGCCACTGAAAAAGTTAATGAACATCAGGAAGTTCTAAACGCTATTGACGAAACCAATGCGGAAGAAAGTGAATATGAAACATTGAAAGATCGTCATGAAATTCCGATGTTAGACTATGCTTCATTATCAATGGAAGTGTTGGTTGACGAATTGGAAAAACTTGCCGTTGTTGATAAAGTAATGTCTGTTAAAGACCATGTTGAGGAAATTAAAAAAGAATTTTTAGCCAAATACAATCATTTTATAGACGAAAAGAAAGAGGAATTTCTAGCCGAAAATCCGGAAAGTAATGAAGAATTCGACTATCATTTTCCACTGAAAGGAAAATTTGATACGTTATACAAACAAATCAAGTCAAAACAAAATGCTCATTTTAAAAGCATTCAAAATAATTTACAAGCTAATTTAAACAGACGTTTGGCGATTGTTGAAGAAATTAAAAATCTCATCAATCCACAAGAAAACATTAAAGATACTTTAAAACACTTTAATGAATTAAGAGACGAATGGAAAAACATTGGCCCTATTCCAAGAGATAAATACAACCACGTTTGGAATAATTATCATTTCCATGTAGAAAATTTCTACGATTATCTTCATTTAGATCGTGAAGCGAGAGACATAGATTTCAAGCATAATTTAGAGCAAAAACAGAAAATTATTGCTCGTGTGGAAGAATTAATTCAAGAAGAAGATATTACAAAAGCTTTCCGAGAATTACAAGATTTACATCGCATTTGGAAAGAAGATATTGGCCCGGTTGATAAAGAACATCGTGAAGCCATTTGGAATCAATTTAGTGCATTAACAAAGCAAATGCACGACAAACGCGAGAGTTTATTTGCCAACCAACGCGAAAAAGAAAATGCCAATTTAGAGAAGAAAAAAGGTATTGTTGCCGAAATTGAAGCTCTAGCAAAAGTAACGGTTACAGCACATTCACAATGGCAACAATTGATTGACCAAGTAGAAGCATTACGCAATGCGTTTTTTTCTGCCGGAAAAGTGCCAAATGAAGTAAATGAAGACATGTGGGCGGCTTTCAAAAATGCGGTACGTGATTTCAATGCTCATAAAAATTCTTTTTATAAAGACATTAAAAAAGAACAAAATGACAATTTGAATAAAAAAATGGCATTGGTTGAAAAAGCCAAATCATTGAGTGCTAGCGAAGATTTTGCTGCCACCACTCCATTGATGAAACAAATTCAAGAAGATTGGAAAAAAATTGGCCATGTTCCTCGCAAATATTCTGACAAGATCTGGAATGAATTTAAAGAAGCTTGCAATCACTACTTTGACCGATTAAAAGCTTCCAGAAACGAAGCTAATTCAGAGGAAATTGAAGCCTTTGATAAAAAGAAAGCTTATCTTGATGGATTAAAAGATTTCCAATTGACCGGCGAACACAAAGCTGATTTAGATGCCATAAAAGCACACATTGAACAATGGAAATCATTTGGAAAAGTACCCTTTTCGAGAAGACATATTGAAGGAAAATTCAATAAAGTATTAGACGCTCTTTTTGAAAAATTAAGTTTGAGCAAAAAAGAAGGCGACATGATGCGTTTTTCTAACAAACTTGAGCAACTAGCCGGAGCTGATGACAGTAGAAAGTTAGAAAATGAGAAAATTTTCATCATTCGAAAAATTGATGAAATTCAGTCAGAAATTTTCCAATTAGAAAATAATATTCAGTTTTTTACCAATGCAAAAAAAGACAATCCTTTGGTTAAAGAAGTGTTGAAAAACATTGAAAAACACAAAGATGAGTTGAAAACCTGGAAAGAAAAGTTAAAACAACTTCGAAATTTAAACCAAGAATAGTAAAAATGCCATCTCACTGAAAGATGGCATTTTTTTTACTATTCAATTCTTTCAATTCACTTTTTAAGTTTAGATTTGCATCATGAAATGGATTAAAAATGCTTTCGCTTTAGCGAGTCTATTGATGCTCTTTTTTTGGAGTGTAAAAGATAATTCGTATTTCTTTGAGCCAAAAATTAGTTCTCCTTCCTCCATTCATACAGTTGAAAATGTAAAAGTAGTAGGTCTTAAACAGACTCTAACGGAGCATTCTTTTCAACATTTCTATAAAAACAATACTGTTCTTTTATTTGATATTACTTCCTTTTATGTTGAAGTAAAGAAAAACATATACCTATCAAAGTTTAAAACTTTTTTATCCCGTCAGGATCATAACCGATGTGATAAAGTTTCTACACTCCTCTATCCTTTTCATTTTTTTTGGTAATGAATTGAATCCTATTCATCATCTTATGTTGTAATGCTATTTACAACTCAATTTTCAATTCTAAAAAATATAAAAATGGAAACATCCACCACAATCATTGGGTTAGGTTTGGTATTGATAACCTTACTTCCTATCATTCTGTTGTTGAGAGGTCAACATAAAAAAAAATCAAACATTAATAATCTAATTAAAACACTTAGTAACGAAGACCCAAAACAATTTTCAATTCGAGAATTTCAAAACAGTAAAGTTGTAGCTTTATATCCTGAAAAAAACAAACTCATATTTATCGATTTTAATGCAAAACCGGAAACTGCTCAATATGTTGATTTAAGTGAAGTAGATTCATGTGAAATGAAAAGTCAAATAGATTCTTCTTTCAATCAAAAAAAGGACTTAGTGGTAAAAGTTGAATTAATTATACATCTCAAAAATAAAACAAATCAAATCTTGAAATTCTACGATTTTGAATATGAAAAGCCAATTCAAACAGCTTATTTCAGAGACAATCAGTTTGCAGAAAAATGGTTTCTTGAAATCAACAAAAGAATTAACTAATTAAAAAAGAACTCTCCCAAAAAGGAGAGTTTTTTTTGTATTGACTGTATGACAATTATCATTTTTTTTGCTGTTCATTCCTTTTACCTTTGACTTGTATTTTTACTTCATTCTGTATAAGTTAAGAGGAAATGAAATGCATGGAATCTTAACTTTTACAGTTTAAAACGTTGGCAAAATGACCTTAATTCAAAAATATAATGTTCCCGGACCTCGGTACACAAGCTACCCTACCGTTCCGTATTGGAATGAAGAAGATTTTTCACTTTCTAAATGGAAAGAAACACTGATTCATTCTTTTACAGAATCAAATCATTCTGAAGGAATTAGTTTGTACATTCATTTGCCATTTTGTGAAAGTTTATGCACCTTTTGCGGTTGTAACAAACGCATAACAAAACGACACGATGTGGAGCACCCATATATCGATGCCGTTTTAAAAGAATGGGAATTGTATTGCGAACTCTTGCCCAAAAAACCCATTATCAAAGAAATTCATTTAGGAGGCGGCACCCCAACCTTCTTTTCTCCTGAAAATTTAGAGCGATTGATAAATGGTTTATTTGAAAATGCTTCCATTCATCCTGAACATGAATTTAGTTTTGAAGGCCATCCGAACAATACAACCAGAGCACACCTCCAAAAATTATTTAATTTAGGTTTTAGAAGAGTGAGTTTTGGTGTTCAAGATTATTCGCAAAAAGTGCAAGAAGCAATACATCGAATTCAATCGTTTCATAATGTAGCAAAAGTTACTTTTTGGGCAAGAGAAATCGGTTATACTTCAATTGGCCATGATTTGATTTTCGGATTACCTTTTCAAACTGTTGAAGATGTAATTGATACGATTGACAAAACCAATTCGCTTCAGCCAGATCGCTTAGCCTTTTATAGTTATGCTCACGTTCCGTGGATTAAAGGAAACGGTCAACGTGGTTTTAAAGATGAAGACTTACCAAAAGATGAGGAAAAACGACTGTTGTATGAAATTGGTAAAAAACGACTTTCGGAAAATGGTTATCACGAAATTGGGATGGATCATTTTGCCTTAGAAACCGATAGTTTATATCATTCGTTTAACGAACGAAAACTACATCGTAACTTTATGGGTTACACATCTTCTAAAACGCAAGTGATGATTGGTTTAGGCGTTTCTTCGATAAGTGACAGTTGGTATAGTTTTGCACAAAATGTAAAAACATTAGAAGATTATTATGATGCTTTGGCACAAAACGAATTGCCTGTTTTTAGAGGCCATCTTCTAACGGATGAAGATTTAATCATTCGCAAACACATTTTGAATATCATGTGTCAGTTGCACACCTCTTGGAACGAATATGGCTATTATTTCTCAGAAATCAATCAAGTATTAGACCGATTACATGAAATGGAAGAAGACGGATTGGTCATCATTACCAATCATTCGCTCACGGTAACGGAAAAAGGAAAAGCCTTTATCCGTAACATTTGCATGGCTTTTGATTTACGCATGACTCGAAAACTTCCGGAAACCAAATTGTTTTCGATGACGGTTTGATTTTTGTTTCTTATACCTTTTGTAACTAATTTATTCTTTTTAGCGTAAAACCCATATAAACTCTTTTTATCATGGGTGGATTTGGTGGTGTTCAATATTTGAATACTGTTATGAAATTTAATCGATATCAACTTGGTAAGAAGAAATCTATGTTCTCTTCTAAGAAGGATTATATTGGTTCAACTCATGAAAAAGAGGAAGAAGAATTTGTCGATTATAAAACCGCTTCTCCTGAATTATTAGAAGAAATAAGAATAAAACTGATAAATGAAAAAAAAGCTTCGTTACGTTTAAGTGTCTTACTTTTTCTCCTTATTTCAATACCGGCTATTGGGTTAACTTATCACCTTTTTGGAAATGATAAATCTATTGAAAATAAACAATTAACAGAAAAAAGTGAGACATTTCAAGATTCAATCAGTAAAAAATTCATCTTTTACATAGAAGATAGCGATGAATGGTTAAACCAAGGGAAATTTGAAAACGCTCTTTTTCAATATAATAAAGCATTAGAACTCGATTCAAATAATTTTTCAACTCATTACAGAATATGCTTAGCGTATAGTTATTTATGCAGATATGACAATTTGCTATGCAAGGAAGGTAAAACACATTTAGAAGAAACATTACAAAAATTCCCAAATGAATCAAAACTGAATGATTTTAAGCCATTTTACTAAAAAAGCCCGACACAAATCGGGCTTTACGTTTCATTTCTATTTAAAATTACACTTCTTGTAATTCTTCTTTAAAAGTATGAATCAATTGCTGCTGAATTTCATAAGGCACTTTTTCATAATGTGAAAATTCCATACTTAATTTAGCTCTTCCTTGTGATAACGAACGAACAGCTTCCATAAAATTATGCATTTCCGCAATAGGAATTAAGGCTTTAATTTTTGTAAAATGCCCTTCTGCATCCATGCCTTCCACTATAGAACGATGGGATTGAATCGCACTCATTACCGAACCGGTAATATCATCCGGTGTAACGATAGTAACGGTATAAATAGGTTCTAACAATTGTGGATTGGCATTAACAAAATTTTCTTTAAACGCCATCATACCGGCAATTTTGAACGACAAATCGTTGCTGTCAACCGCATGCATTTTGCCATCATATACCAAAACTCCCACATCTTGCACGTGTGAGCCGGTGAGTGGTCCTTCTTGCATTTTTTCCATCACTCCTTTTAAAATGGACGGATGAAAACGTGCATCAATTGCTCCACCCACAATACAATTGTAATAGATTAATTTTCCTCCCCAAGGTAATTCAATCTCTTCTTTACCTCTAATGGGATAGCCTTTTGGCTCTTCACTTTCCGCTGTTATCGGGAATATTTTCATAGAAATTTCACCAAACTGCCCTGCTCCACCAGATTGTTTTTTATGGCGATAGGTAGTGTCTGCCTCAGTTTGAATGGTTTCACGATAAGCAACCTTTGGTTTTTTAAAATCAACTGATAATTTATGCGTATTTTCTAATTTCCATTTGATAACAGACATGTGCAATTCACCTTGGCAATGAATGATGGTTTGTTTTAATTCAGCTGATACTTCAACGATTATACTTGGATCTTCTTCCACCAATTGATGTAATGCCGCTGAAAGTTTTTCTTCTTCACCTTTTTTAGTGCCTTCTACAGCCATTGAAAAAGTTGGCGTTGGAAATTGAATCGGTTGAATGGCAATCGGAAAACCTTTTTCATGTAAAGTATTGTTGGTGTGCGTATCTTTTAATTTTATCGTTGCACCAATATCACCAGCTGTCAGCTCGTCCACTGCGATTCGTTTGTTTCCTTCCATTTCAAACAATTGCATAATTTTTTCTACTTGTCCGGTATCTTCATTGGTTAGTTCATCACCTACTTTTACTGTTCCCGATAATACTTTAAAGAAACTCAGCTCGCCCACATGTGGTTCAGAAACGGTTTTATAAATAAAAATGTTGGTTTTCCCATACTCATCACATGGAATTTCACGGTTGTCCATAGTCAGCTGAGGTGGCATTTCATAGGCGGACGGACACACATTATCAATAAACCCCATCAATCGTCCTGCACCCTTATTTTGCTTAGCAGAAACACAGAAAACAGGGAAAATTTCATGTTTAATCAACGAATGGTGCAAGCCCAATTTCATTTCATCTTCGTTTAATTCTCCTTTTTCAAAATAGTTTTCCATCAAACGTTCGTCGTTGGCAGCAATGGTTTCAATCAATTCTAAATGTAATTGTTTTGCTTTTTCTTTCTCCGCATCCGGAATGGGTAGTTTTTCCGGTTTTCCGCCATCTTTAGGGTATTGATACATTACCATGTTCAATACATCAATTACCGCATTAAAATTTGCCCCCTGATTAACCGGATATTGAACTATTACCAATTGGTTACCAAAATGAGCTTTTGCTTCGGCTATTGTTTTATCAAAATCAGCCTGCTCATGATCGAGTTGATTCACCGCAAAAATGACAGGTAATTTGAATTCATTGGCATATTGCCAAATAATATCGGTTCCAACTTCTACTCCCATTCTGGCGTTCAGAAGCATCACTCCACATTCTGAAACCCGCATCGCACTTATGATTTCTCCTGACAAGTCATCATAACCAGGTGTATCTAGTACATTGATTTTATAACCTTTCCATTTTGAATTGACCAATTTTGAAAAAAGCGTTTTAACTTTTTCATGTTCAATGTCGGTATAATCGGCAATCGTATTTTTTTCTTCCACGGAACCTCTTCTGGTAATGATTCCGGATTCAAACAACATGGCTTCTGCCAATGTCGTTTTACCGCTACCGGTGTGACCCAGTAGCACCACATTTTTTACGTGTTTACTGTCAAACTGTAACATAACTGTTCATTTAGAAATTATACTATAAATTTCGGATTAAATAAGCAGTTAAAACATGACTTTCATCAGGTTATAAAAAGAAAACGAACAACTTTTAAAGGTTGCTCGTTTTCAAAACTGAAAAACTAAAATTCTTAATGACAATCCGGATTGGCCTGCACAATCAACGTTGTGGTTTTGGGAGAAAGATAAGGGATATCCAATCCCATCCCTCTCACAATGAATAAACTACCGATGATGAATACCATGATGGGAATCATTTTTTGAATTTTATTGCGAACCGGTACAGTTATAAAATTCGCGATTAACACCACGGCACTCATCATAGGAATAGTACCTACTCCGAATAGAATCATATAGGTTGCTCCAAACCATTCACTTTGCATGGCAATGGCTCCAAAAAGAGCAGCATATACCATTCCGCAAGGTAAAAAGCCGTTAAATAAGCCCATGGTAAATAAAGCATCAAATGTTTTCCTTTTGAATTGTACTCCAAGATGACTTTTTACTTTTGAAATAACTCTATAAATGGGTTTTGAAAAATTGTATTGAGCCAATTTCCGTTCTGGAATAATGACAAACAAAATCATTAAAACACCAACTATGATTGATAATTGTTGTTGTAATCCGGCTAAGAATAAACCTTTCCCTAACATTCCGAAAAACAAACCTAGCATTCCATATGCCGTCAGTCTTCCTAAATGATAAAGGAAAATCTGAAAAACTCTTTTCGCTGCATTATTTCGGTCAATAGGAATCATCATAGCAATCGGGCCACACATGCCGATGCAATGGAAACTGCTGATTAATCCGAATATGAGAGCGGTGTAGAGCATGACTGTTGTCGGTTTTCGGTTGTCGGTTGTCTGATAACGGATAACAGACAACATACAACAGAATTTATAAATAAATTGTTTTCTTCGTTAAAATTTCTTTTCCTTCATACGTCCAGTCAATAGAAATGTCCCAGCGACCGCCTACCAAATTACTTTTAGGTATGAGCAAATGTGGACCGGAAAATGAAATCGGAACATCAAAATCCAGTTTTTGGTTAGACGGTCTGTATAAGGACACTTTTCCTTTGATTTTTTGTATATCCATACTTTCAGGAAAAACAATTTTTAATCCTTCCTCCTGAGAAGTTACTTGAACGGGTTGAGCTAAATTTTTGTCATTTTGCTCTTTTTCCATTTGTTTTTCAAAAACGAGTTCTTGTTTGTAATATTCTTGAACCACTAATTCATTATCATATTTACTATCTGATTGCACTTTGAAAACAAAGAATAAGATGAATGTCATAAACAATCCAAATGCAATTACGATGGCTGTTCCCCAGTTGATTTTCATATTTTTTATTTTAAATTGCGTCGGACTTAAGTCCGATGCAATTGATTAATTAAAGCTTCTTGGTCCCATGAAGTTAGTAGTGGCGGTTTCTATCAAATTTTCGCCATCATACACTTCAATTTTCAATTTTATTTTATCTCCTTCAATGAAGGCCGGATTAATTTCGATAAATAAAGTTCCTTTAGCAATTCCATCCGGTTTTACTTTAATGGATGGATTTCCAACTAAAATAATTTCACCTTTGGGTTCAATTAATTTAAAGGTCACATTGTCAAATTGTTTCGTTGTTTTGTTTACAATTTTATAAGTGTAAACATTACTGATATTTTCACCTTTATGTTCAAACAATTGACCGGGTAATCGCAATACGGTAGCTTCCACATCATTTCTCAAAAACAACATACCGATTAACACGCCAATTAAAATAGTTAACACAGCGGTATAACCTTTCATTCGGGTAGTAAAAACAAATTTTTCTTTTTTTACAATTTCATCTTCACTGGCATATCGAATTAATCCTTTTGGTAACCCAACACTTTCCATGATGGTATCACACTCATCAATACAAGCGGTACAGTTAATACACTCTAATTGCGTTCCGTTGCGAATATCAATTCCGGTAGGACAAACATGTACACAAAGTTTACAATCAATACAATCTCCTTTTCCTGTTGATGCTCTGTCTTCTTGTTTATTGAATTTGGCTCGACCTACTTCTTTTTCTCCACGTACATGATCGTAGGCTACATTTATAGATTTATTATCTAGCAAAACGCCTTGCATTCTTCCGTAGGGACAAGCGATAATACAAACTTGTTCCCTAAACCATGCAAAAATGAAATAGAATACTGCCGTAAAAATCAATAATGCAATGAGTGTGCTAGTGTGTAAAGCCGGTCCTTCTTTAATCATTAACAACAACCGATCACTACTTACCAAATAGGCTAAAAAAACATTGGCTATTAAGAACGAAATCACAAAAAAGATAATCCATTTTGTTATTCTTTTTCTTATTTTTTCAGCATTCCATTCTTGTTTTGCTAAACGAATTTGTGCTCCTCTATCTCCATCAATCCAATATTCTATGCGGCGAAAAACCATTTCCATAAAAATAGTTTGAGGGCAAAACCATCCACAGAAAATTCTACCAAAAACTACAGTAAATAATGCTAATCCAACCACTCCGATAATCATTGAAATCACAAACAAATGAAAATCTTGTGGCCAAAATGGAAAGCTGAAAATATTAAATCTTCTTTCCAATACATTGAACATCAAAAACTGATGTCCATTAATTTTGATAAAAGGAGCTGCAAATAAAAAGACTAACAAAAAGTAACTTACTAACTTTCTTTTATCATAAAAATATCCTTTTGGTTTTTTGGGAAAAACCCAAGCTCTTTTTCCTTCTTTATTGATAGTTCCGATGCTATCTCTAAAACTTTCGTCAGGTAACTTGCTCATACCTTGATTTTTAAATTTATAAATCCCGGAATCATCCGGGATTTATTGTTATTTCATTACAACTTCAGTTGAAGTAGTAGTTGAATCTACTTTTGCATCTGCTTTAGGTGCATTTTCATCCACCCAAACATCTCCTTCCGGTGCTTTTGCATCTTTAGGATTGGTTCCTTGAAGTGAAAGCACATAACTGGCTACTTTTTGAATATCTGATGGTTTAATAGTGGCTTTCCAAGGCACCATACCTTTACCTTCTCTACCACCTTCCATGATGGTGTTGAATACATTTTTAATTCCACCACCTAAAATCCAATGTTCATCTGTTAAATTGGGTCCTATTGCTCCTCCACCATCAGGTCTGTGACAAGCTATACAATTGGTTTCATATATTTTTTTACCTTCTGCTAATGCTGTAGCATCTGTTAACAAAGTCACTTTTTCTTTGTCCATTAAATCAGGGGCGGTTAACTTATATTTTTCAACTTCTGCTTTCGCAACAGCCATCTCTGTTTCAAATTCAGATGCCTGGTCATATTCATTTAAAATATGGAATCGTACCAAATAAATAAAGGCAAAAATGATAGTCGCATAGAATAAATTCACCCACCATGGTGGTAAAACATTGTCTAATTCGCGAATTCCGTCATAATCATGATTAAGCATCACATCATGTTCTTCTTCCAAGTCTTTTGAACGAGTTAATTTTTTCATTATACCTTGATAAAAAGCACCTTCTGTAAACGGCAAAGATTGTGCTTCTTCCAATTGTTTCTTTTGTTCATCTGTTAACAAATGATAAGTTACCTTATCAACAGCACTCACTACAATTTCAATTGCTATCAATAAGAATAAAAACACGCCTAAAAACAAGGCTACCATGGGATACTCTACAAATGCAGGCTTGTCTCCCGAGTCAATAAAATATTCCATTCCCCCTAAAACAAGGGCAAAAATTAATGGAACTCTAACGTATGATGGAATTAATTTTTTCATTTTTTACGTTTAATAAGGTTAACTAATTATCTTCTTTTAGAGGGATATCACTCAATTCATTTATTTTTTCTTTGCTGTAAGTGAATACCCAAAATAAAAGTAAAGCAAAGAAGATGAAGAAAATACTCAATGAAATAATCGGATAAATCTCTATCCCAGAGATACTGTCCATATGGCCTTTGATAAACTTGAGCATAATAATTATTTTTGAGCGGTTTCTTTCACTTTAATATCGGTACCAAGACGTTGTAAGTAAGCAATAAGAGCAGTAATTTCTCTGTCTTTCATGGCTACAAATTCTTCACCACGTGTGGCTGCATTCTTTTTGCTTTCTTCATACGATTTTACAAAATCAGGATCTGCATGTAAATTTTTCTCAATTTGAGCAGCTTGCTCGTCAATTGATTTTCTGGCGTTTGCAATTTCTTCAGGAGTATAGGGAACACCAAGTGTAACCATTACTTCCATTTTTTTCTCAATTTGAGAATAATCCATTGCTTTATTATCATACAACCATTTGTAACCCGGCATAATAGAACCCGGTGAGGTACTTTGCGGATCCCACATATGGTTAAAATGCCAATTATCATTGTATTTTCCACCTAAACGTTTTAAATCCGGACCGGTACGTTTTGAACCCCATAAAAATGGATGATCATACACATATTCACCCGCTTTTGAGTATTCCCCATAACGTTCAACTTCTGAACGGAAAGGACGAATCATTTGAGAGTGACAACCCACACAACCTTCACGGATGTATAAATCGCGGCCTTCTAATTCTAATGGAGAATAAGGTTTAACAGAGACAATAGTTGGAATATTTGACTTCACAACAATAGTTGGAATGATTTGAATTATACCACCAATTAATATAGCAACTAAAGACAAAACTGTAAATTGAATTGGTCTTCTTTCTAACCAAGAATGCCATTTTTCACCTTTCATTCTTCTTGAAGAAATTAAAGTAAGAGCTGGTGCTTCTGCTAATTCATCTTCTACTTTAGAACCGGCAGCAACTGTTCTAATGATATTGTAAACTAAAACTAATAAACCAGTCACAAATAAGGTTCCTCCAATAGCACGCATCCAATACATTGGCATGATTTGGGTCACCGTTTCAAGGAAGTTTCCATACACTAATGTACCATCTGGATTGAATTGTTTCCACATTGAAGCTTGTGTAAACCCAGCTACATAAAGCGGTAAAGCATATAATACAATTCCCAACGTTCCAATCCAAAAATGGAAATTAGCTAATTTTTCAGAATATAATTTGGTTTTGGTCATGCGAGGAATCAACCAATAAATCATACCAAACGTCATGAATCCGTTCCAAGCTAAGGCTCCCACGTGAACGTGAGCAATAATCCAATCGGTAAAGTGAGCAATAGCATTTACGTTTTTAAGCGAAAGCATTGGTCCTTCAAACGTGGCCATACCATAACCTGTAATCCCAACAACAAAGAACTTCAAAACAGCATCTGTTCTCACTTTATCCCAAACACCTCTTAACGTTAGTAATCCATTAATCATACCTCCCCAAGACGGTGCAATTAACATTACTGAGAAAACAACTCCTAAATTTTGAGCCCAATCCGGTAAGGCGGAATATAATAAATGGTGAGGTCCTGCCCAGATGTAGATGAAAATCAACGACCAAAAGTGGATAATTGATAATCGGTACGAATATACAGGACGATTAGCAACTTTAGGTACAAAATAATACATCAAACCTAAAAACGGAGTCGTTAAAAAGAACGCCACCGCATTATGTCCGTACCACCATTGCACCAATGCATCTTGAACTCCAGCGTAAACCGAATAACTTTTTAAAGCAGATACAGGAAGTTCCAGACTATTAAAAATATGAAGAATAGCAACAGTAACAAACGTAGCGATATAAAACCAAATCGCAACATAAATATGACGTTCTCTTCTTTTGATGATCGTCATAATCATGTTGATACCGAACACTACCCAAATTAAAGCAATTGCTATATCGATTGGCCATTCTAATTCGGCATACTCTTTTGAAGTTGTTATACCCAATGGTAATGTTATGGCAGCGGCAACAATGATTAATTGCCATCCCCAGAAGTTGATATTGCTTAACAAATCACTATACATTCTAGTTTTTAATAAACGTTGCATAGAGTAATATACTCCTGCAAAAATGGCGTTACCTACGAAAGCGAAAATAACTGCATTGGTATGTAAAGGTCTAAGTCGCCCAAAACTTAAGAAGGATATTCCATCCGTCATATTGGGGAACAAAAACATAAGAGCCAAAATAAGCCCCACTAACATCCCCACTACCCCAAAAATGATTGACGCGTAGAGAAATTTCTTTACAATTTTGTTGTCGTAATAAAATTGTTGCATTTCCATAATTATACTTGTTTTTCTTCGATTGTTTTTATTTGATTTTTGTTTGGTTTCTTTATTTCATCGTCAAAAAGCATTCTGACGGAAGGAGTGTAATCATCATCATATTGACCACCTCTAACTGCTTTTATAAATGCATACAGAAAAAATACGGCCACAATTATGCTTATGGTGATTAAAATGTAAATGACGCTCATACCTTAAATTTATGTTAACAAAGTTAGTTTGGCTGATTTTTATAAAACATGATATTTGTCATGCTATTCATTTTTTGTTGCGGATTGAGGATTGCGTGCGTAAATATTGGTCATTATCGTTACAAAACTTACAATTGTTATGGTGCTCAACGGCATTATTATCGCAGCTACAAGTGGTGATAAATTTCCGGTTACTGCAAAACTTAACCCTACCACGTTATAGGCTAGAGAAAGTGCAAAACTCATGTAGATTGTTTTCATTGCATTTTTAGAATAATGCATAAAAAAGCCAATTTTAGAAAATTGTGAAGCATCTAAAATTCCATCGCAAGCAGGTGAAAAAACATTCACATTTTCTGAAATAGAAATGCCAATGTTACTTTGTGCTAATGCACCGGAATCGTTTAATCCATCTCCAATCATCATTACATTTTTACCTAGATTTTGAAGTTTTTTAATGTATTGCAATTTTTCTTCCGGCTTTTGATTGAATACCATAATGGTCGATTCCGGCAACATTTTTTCTAGAATTTTTCGTTCACCATCATTATCGCCGGATAAGATTACTAAATCATATTTTTTTGCTAATAGAAAAAACAATTGCTCTAACCCTTCTCGGTATTGATTGTTAAACACATAACTTCCTTTGTAAATACCATTTATTTCCACATGTACTTTGGTTTTTTTATGCGTATTCTCAGTCATGGTTTTTAAAAACTGAGAAGACCCTAATTTGACGGTATTTCCCTCTATTTCAGCAAAAATTCCTTTGCCAATAATTTCTTCAAAATGAGTGGGATTTACCTTTATTTGTACAGGAATAAAATCATACAACCTTCTGCTCAAAGGATGATTAGAACCTCTAAGTGCGTTGTTCAACAACTTCAGCTCATGTTCATTCAAAGGAATTCCTTCATAGGTAATCGCTGTTTTTTTATTGGTAGTAATGGTTCCTGTTTTATCAAAAACCAATGTATCTACTTGGGCTAGTTGTTCAATAACGGTTGCGTTTTTGAGATAGAATTTTCGTTTGCCTAAAATTCGAAGTACATTACCCAACGTAAATGGTGCGGTTAATGCCAAAGCACACGGACAAGCTACAATTAATATCGCAGTAAAGACATTGAAAGCCGTATTGGTATCGATAAAAATCCAATACAAAAAAGAAATAATTGCTAATCCCAATAATGCAGGAGTGAAATAACGACTGATTTTATCGGTTACGGTTTTGTGTTTGACCTCAACTTTTTTCTGAAATACATCGTTGCTCCACAATTGAGTAAGATAACTTTGAGAAACAGAGAAAAGTACTTCCATTTCGATAATTTTACCCACTTGTTTTCCGCCAGCGAAGATTTTATCGCCTGATTTTTTTTCGATGGCAACGGCTTCTCCGGTAACAAAACTGTAATCAATGGATGCTTTTTCGGAAATTAAAATGCCATCAACCGGAATTAATTCTTGGTTTCGGATTAAAAGTCGATCTCCTTTTTGAATGTCATACACTTGCACTGAAGTTTCTGATCCATCGGGTAAAACTTTAGTAATCGCAATAGGGAAATAAGATTTATAATCCCTTTCAAAAGATAGAAACGCGTAGGTTTTTTGTTGAAATAATTTTCCCAACAGCATAAAAAAGATGAGTCCGGTCATGCTGTCAAAAAAACCTTGACCGTAATCAAAAATGATGTCAACTGTACTTCTAATGAACATCACTACAATTCCTAAAGCAATAGGAATATCAATATTCAACAAACCAGATTTTATACTTTTATAAGCCGAAACATAATAGCCACTGGCAGAATAAATGAAAGAAGGCAACGAAATTCCGAAAATCAACCAACGAAAAAAACCGCGGTATTCGTTTATCCAATACTCTTCTACTTCAAAATATTCCGGAAACGAGAGCAACATAATATTTCCGAAACAGAAAAAAGCAACCCCAATTTTATAAATCAAACTTCGATCGATGTCTTTTTTTCCATTATCATAATTTTCTAGACTTATATACGGTTCATAACCGATTGAACTGAGTAATTCGACAATTTTCTTTAAAGAAGTTTGCTCAGGTTGAAACGTAACACGTACCTTTTTCTCAGGAAAATTAACTTGCGAAATAACTATTCCTGATTGAAGTTTCTGTAGATTTTCCAAAATCCAAATACACGAGCTACAGTGTATATGAGGAATGTAGAGTGAAACAATATGTGTTGTATCCTCTTGGAATTCGAGAAGTTTAGTAACAATGTCTTCATTGTCTAAAAAATCATATTTACCTTGTATATCTTGTGGAGTCGCACCCGGAGCTGCTTGAAAATCATAATAACACGTTAAGTCATTTTGTCTAAAAATTTCGTAAACGGTTTTGCAACCGTTGCAACAAAAACTTTTTTCGTCAAAAATTATTTCGTCTTTTTTACTAATTTCATTACCACAATGGAAACAATTTTCTGTGTCCATATTTGCTCATTTTACCTGTTACAAAGGTTGCAAATGGATAAAAATTAAAATATGATATTTGTCATACTTTAATTATCTTTGTAAAGACCAACAATAAATAAATACACCATGAGCAAGTGTGAGCAATGTATTGTAAGGGAATTTAGTTCATTAAAAGCCCTCAATAAGGAAGAATTACTTAAAATGGCCAACTGTAAAACTTCTTACACCATTAAAAAAGGTGAACCTATATTTGAAGAAGGTGAATCTGTAAATGGAATTTATTGTGTAAAAGATGGCGTTTGTAAACTCTCCAAACTAAGTGCCAACGGAAAAGATCAAATTGTTAAATTGGTAAAACCCGGTGAATTATTAGGACAACGCTCTATGATAAGTGATGAACCAGCCAATTTGAGTGCCGTTGCCTTGGAAGATATGGAAGTATGTTTTATTCCAAAATCAGAAGTACTTGGTTTCTTTAATAACAACAATCAGTTTTCAATGAATGTGATGAAAACCATTTGTGGTGATTTGAAAGAATCAGACGATCACATGGTTTCCATGGCTCAAAAAACAGTGAAAGAACGTTTGGCCGAAACATTATTATACTTAGAAGATACGTTTGGCAAGAATGAAGATGGCTCACTTCATATTCAACTTTCCAGAGAAGAATTGGCTGGGATGATTGGTACGGCAACAGAAAGTTGTATTCGATTATTGTCTGAATTCAACAAAAATGGTTTAATTGACATTAATGGAAAAAGAATAAGCATAATTGAAAAGAACAAGCTAAAAAGAATGGCAGAATAAAAAACCACGAGTATTTTACTACTCGTGGTTAAAAAATAAAATTAATCCAAACTGATTAATTTCTAACTAACTTAATGGTTTGAACAGCATTATTTGCAGTCACTTTTGCAAAATAAATACCTCTTGTTAATCCGTTTCCATCAATAGAAACTTCATTTGATTTTGGTTGAAGAGAAATCACCAATTTTCCGGTAATATCAAAAAGTTGAACGCTATTAATTTGATAATCAACAACACTCAAATTCCAACTTAAAGAAGATGGATTTGGATGAACAGATAATTTCACCAAATTAGAATCGTTTAGACTTAAAACTTCTTCAAAATTATATACACCCGTTAATCGATTAAATGAAATATTATATGTTCCAGCAATTGTAGGTATGTCAGCACCATTTTGAGTACCAATCCCAGCTGGAAAATCAGCACTTCCCCAGTTTTTAGCCCAAGAAGAATTTGCTCTAAACTTTACAAATCCGTTTGATAATGTGAAATTTTCTAATAAAAAAGTAACTCCACCATCAGTAGAAGGCATTGCAATATCTGTTTCCCATCCTTGAGCACCTGTACCCAAAATAGATACCGGCACTTGAATAAATGAATAATTAGGCCCTGAATAATTAAAAGTAACATTATAAAAGCCTGATGTTAAAGGAATATCATTTCCATTTGGAATCGCCTCACCGGAAGGAAATGTGTTTCCTCCCCAATTAACATCCCATGAATTGTCTTTTCTAAATTTTACATTATTTGCATCATAATGATAATCATCTAAGGCATATAAAATACCATCAAAGGTTACCATTTGAAGGCTTTCAGACCATTCATTAAAAGCTCCAATTATACCGATATTGTCAAATTGAGAGGCTACAGTAGTAAAAGCATAGGCTCCGGTATCTTTATTAAAAATAATATCATAGGTACCCATTGTAACAGGAATATCTAAACCACCTTCTGTCCCGATACCGGTTGGAAAAGTATTTGAACCCCAATTGGTATCCCAATTATTATCTTTTCTGAATTTTACTCCGCCACTGACAGCAAAATTTTGTGAAGTTAAGGTATAAGTTATACCATCGGTTGTATTCATTGGAACATCTGCATTCCAATTTGTAAACTGTCCGATAATGGAAATATTATCGAACTGTGCCAATACAATTGACGTATTGAAAAAAAGGAATAAAGTAAAAAGTAGTTTTTTAATCATAATGATTGATTTTTAAGTTATTTAACAAAGTTAAGTTACTAAAAATCAAATCCCAAAAAAGAAAACATGATTTACGAATTATTTAAAATTAAGTATTTTTTAACACTTAAATTAAATAAAAAAATGAATTACTATAAATTTTCAGTCTAAAATTCAAACTGTTACGAAAACGATTTCGCTTATAGAATTACATTTTTTTTGCTTCTTCCCAAAAAACATCCATCTCCGCTAATGTCATTTCTGAAAGCGGTTTTCCTAATTCTAAGGCTTTACTTTCGAGATACATAAATCGTTTCATGAATTTTTTATTGGTACGTTCCAATGCATCTTCTGGATTCACTTTAAGAAAACGTGCATAATTTATCATCGAAAATAAAACATCGCCAAATTCAGCTTCAATTTTATCGGTATTTCCGGCCTTGACTTCTATTTGCAATTCGTTTAATTCTTCTTGCACTTTATCCCAAACTTGATGTGGTTCTTCCCAATCAAATCCAACCCCTTTTACTTTATCTTGAATTCGGCTTGCTTTTACTAAAGCCGGTAAACTTTTAGGAACCCCTTCTAAAACCGATTTTTTGCCTTCTTTCAGTTTTATTTTTTCCCAATTTTGTTTTACTTCTTCTTCATTGGCCACCACCACATCGCCGTAAATATGCGGATGGCGTTCGATTAATTTATCGCAAATACTGTTGGCTACATCGGCAATATCAAAATGGTTCGTTTCGCTACCAATTTTGGCATAAAACACTATATGCAACAACAAATCGCCCAACTCCTTTTTGATTTCTTGTAAATCGTTATCCAAAATGGCATCACCTAATTCATAGGTTTCTTCGATAGTAAGATGGCGTAAACTTTCTAAGGTTTGCTTTTTATCCCAGGGACATTTTTCTCGCAAATCGTCCATGATATCGAGTAGGCGACCAAAAGCAGCTAATTGTTGTTCTCTTGTATGCATTATATATTGATTTGTGTAAAAATAAAAAATCCTGCTCATTGCAGGATTTCATTATCAAAATTTATTCGGTTGTTTCCTCTTTTTCTTCTTGAGATAACGCTTCAAGTGTTACATACCCTTTAGGTTGTAACATATTGTACCAATTGATTATTTTTTTAATATCAGAAGGATAAACTCTATCTTCATCAAATTCGGGCATAACTTCTCTGAAATAAGACAACAATACCGCGTTATCTTCTTTGTGTGAAATAGAAGCACCTTCGTTTTCTTTTGCAGCAATGGCTTTAAATACTTCGGCTAATTTTACTTCTTCATTGAACGTATAGACCGCAATTTCGGATAGCAAACTCACATTGCTACGCATTCCTACTGTTATTTTTTTTCCGTCTAATAAACTTTCGGCAACAAAACCGGTACGGGTTTGTAATTTCAATTCAAATAATCCCGGTTTTCCCGAAATGGCTAATATTTTCTGTAAACTCATTTTAAACTATAAATTAAACTTTATTATCTTCCTTTTTTGTTGAAAAACTTCATTTTGTAATCGGCTCTGATTTTGCCGTCCATTATGTTTTGAAGTCTTTTTTTAATCAATGTCTTTTTTAATGTTGAAATTTTATCGGTAAATAAAACGCCTTCAATATGATCGTATTCGTGCTGAATTACTCTGGCAATTAACCCATCATATACTTCGGTGTGCTTGGTGAAGTTTTCATCAAAATAGTCAATCGTAATTCGCTCTTTTCGATATACATCTTCGCGAACATCCGGAATGCTCAAACAACCTTCATTAAAACCCCATTCGTTTCCTTCTTCTTTTAGAATTTTAGCATTAATAAACGTCTTTTTAAAACCTTTCAATTGTTCTTTTTCTTCCGGTTTCAAATCGTCGCTTTCGCTAAAAGGCTCTGTATCTACAATAAACAAACGAATGGCCAAACCAATTTGGGGAGCCGCTAAACCAACGCCATAGGCATTGTACATGGTTTCATGCATATTGGCAATCAAATCCGAAAGATTTGGATAATCTGCAGCAATATCTTGACCTACTTTGCGTAAAACCGGATCTCCGTAACCTACTATTGGTAAAATCATTTTATAATGCGTATTATTTGAGAGCTACATTTGCTCTTTTGAGGTGGCAAAAGTAATAAAAAGAATTCTGAAAATTCGTTAATCTTTTTGCCTATTTTGGTTTAAATCATTTTACGCGTTAAGAAATATTGCAGTAAAATAGTAGCTGAAATTTCATCGACCAAACCTTTATTTTGACGTTGCCTCTTGCGTAAACCGCTATCAATCATCGTTTGAAAAGCCATTTTGGAAGTAAACCGTTCATCGACACGGATAACTTTCATTTGTGGAAATTCAACCGAAAATGTTTCTACAAATTTTTCGATGATGGGTGCACTTTCCGAAGGCAATCCGTTCATTTGTTTGGGTTCGCCAATTAAAACGGTAGAAACATTTTCCTTTGAAAAATAATCTTTCAAAAAAGAAATAATTGTATCAGAAGGAATAGTTGTTAACCCTGAAGCAATGATTTGCAGTTCATCAGTAACAGCAATTCCGGTGCGTTTGATTCCGTAATCTATGGCGAGGATTCTGGGCATTTTATGGATTTATTAATTATTTAATTGCTTCAAATCTCGCCAACGGAGCCATTTCTGAACCATTTAATGATAAATTATTTCCATTAATACTGTAATTACTTATTTTTACAAGCATTTTTGAAAATTCTTTTTCAATAGTCATATCTGGGCACACCATCATAGTAGAAGCTCCATTTGTGAATTTGATTAATGATTTTTCATCACCTAATACAAATCCGCCTATCATATTATTACATCCGGCAAAAGCGGAATATCTACTATCATTATTCAGTTGAATAAACATTTCCTTATTGTGATCATTAATATTTACAACAGATTTACCATTAAGTTCAATTAATCTCCATTTAATTTTAATCAAAGAAGTATTTTCAAGACTTTTAGGATGATAGGAAACATCTTTTATCATTATTGGTGCTGGTGGTGGAGGTGGAGGTAAAACTTTTACATTTGATTTCTTTTGCAACACATATTTCTCAGCCAATTCACCTTCAATTGTATTTCCTTCCACATCTAATTGTTTTAGATAATTTTCTCCCACAAAATACTGATTGGGAGTCTTTACCATTCCGGATAAAATAATTGTATTTCCGGCTTCATTCCACGAATAAACACCACGAACTTCATTAGTTGAATTTTTCTTTTTCCCTAAATAATTCGTTTTTAGAACATAATTTTTATCGTCTTCTAATACTAATGTAGTTTCAATTCCTTCACAATCTGCACAAGGTACAACACCTTGATACATCCCAATATAATCTAAAGAGTTCTTGGCGTTGTGCTCATTATTTACAACAACCTCAGTAGAATCTGCAACGATTTCCTCGCTTCTTTCTTCTTTTACTTTTTGAGTACAACTCATTATCAAAAGAGCGAATAAGAATAGAGATGTGTTTTTCGTTTTCATACTAAATATCATTAGGTTCAATACAAATTTAGTTCATTTTGTTATTTATCTGTGTTAAGTTTACAAAAATCAAACCAAAATGTATTGCGAAAAGATTTTATCTTTGTCAAAATTTTATAAAATGAACAATTTACAACCTATCATAGAAAAAGCTTGGGAAAACAGAGCTTTATTGCAAGAAGAAACTACTACTGCTGCCATTAGAGAAGTTATTGAATTATTAGATAACGGAAAACTTCGTGTAGCCGAACCCACAACTGATGGTTGGCAAGTAAACGAATGGGTAAAAAAAGCCGTAGTCATGTATTTCCCTATTCAAAAAATGGAAACCTGGGAAGCCGGTATTTTTGAATACCACGACAAAATGGAATTGAAACGCAACTATGCCGAAAAAGGAGTACGCGTAGTTCCGCCTGCTGTGGCACGTTATGGTGCGTATGTATCCAAAGGTGTGATTATGATGCCTAGTTATGTAAACATCGGGGCGTATGTGGATGAAGGTACTATGGTGGATACGTGGGCAACTGTGGGTAGCTGTGCTCAAATTGGAAAAGACGTTCACTTGAGTGGCGGCGTTGGCATTGGTGGTGTTTTAGAACCGCTACAAGCCGCACCGGTTATCATTGAAGACGGAGCCTTTATCGGGTCAAGATGTATTGTAGTAGAAGGTGTTCGTGTAGAAAAAGAGGCCGTTCTAGGTGCCAATGTGGTTTTAACAGGTTCAACCAAAATTATTGACGTAACAGGCGAAAATCCGGTGGAATATAAAGGTTATGTTCCGGCTCGTTCGGTGGTGATTCCGGGAAGCTATACCAAAAAATTTCCGGCAGGCGAATTTCAAGTGCCTTGTGCACTGATTATTGGTCAGAGAAAACCTTCGACCGATTTGAAAACTTCGCTCAATGATGCATTGAGAGAATACAATGTGGCGGTTTAAAATGCAAAATTTATCAATAATTATTGTCAATTATAAAGGTTGGAACTCATTAAAAGCATGTTTAGATTCTCTGGATTCTTATCCCACTAAAACTGTTTTTTTTGAAGTAATTGTTGTGGATAATTTCTCAAACGATGGTTATTTGAAAACGTTTCAACAAACATATTCAAACTTTATTTTCATTGAAAACTCTGGTAATAATGGTTTTGCAAATGGTTGTAATGTGGGAGCTAAAATTGCCAAATATGATTTATTTTTGTTTTTGAACCCAGATACAATTATTCTTGAAAATAGCTTAGACATTTTTGTGAGCGACTACGTTAATAATCCGGAAATTGCCTTGCTCTCTTGTTTGCAAATTGATGAAAACAATAGATATTACAATCAAAAACGTTTATTTCCTACTTTTTTCACTTTTTTTGGCCTTCCAAGAGCAATTTTTAAATGGATTCATAGTACAAAAATCAAAGAAAACTTTAAAGAGGATAAACATTTTTTTTATCCAGAATGGGTAACCGGTGCAGTGATTCTCATCCATAAAAAATGGTTTGAAGCCATAAATGGATGGGATGAATCGTACTGGATGTACATGGAGGATGTTGATTTATGTAAGAGAATTTCGGAAAAAAACGGACGTGTAGCCGTGACCAAGAACTGCACTATTTTTCATAAACACGGTGGTGCCTCACGGATTAATATTAAAACAAAAGCACTAACTAAAACCGAAGTAATTATTTCAAAACACGTTTATATTGCAAAACATTTTTCTAAATTAGTTGGTTTTTTTCTTCATATCAGACTATTTGGTGGAGTCTTTTTAGAAAAAATTGTACTTTCCCTTTTATCTATTCCATTATTTTTTAATATGAAATTAAAAGTCAATACGATTATTTTGTCAAATTATTTTAGGTATGTTTCACATGCAATAAAAAACAATACAGTTTTGAGCTCCAGAAGTTTACGGTTTAAAAAAAACACAAGCGGATGAAAAAAATTTTAGTAATTCAACAGAAAATGATTGGTGATGTTTTAGTTAGCTCAATTCTTTGCGAAAATTTACGATTGAGCTTTCCTGATGCTCAAATTGATTATTTGATTTATGAAAGTACGTTACCCGTTGTTGAAGGTTCTATGTATATATCCAATTTTATTTTGTTTACGGAAAAGGAAAGAAAAAATAAAATTGATTTATTGAAATTTGCCTGTAAAATCAGAAAAACAAAATATGATATTATTATTGATGCTTATTCAAAATTAGAGAGTTTACTTATTGTTCTCTTTTCAGGAGCTTCCAAAAAAATTTCCTTTAACAAAAAATTTCGAAATTTATTTTATACAGATTTAATCACGAGACATTCTAATTATTCTTCCAATTTAGGGTTGATAATCGAACAGCGTTTGGCTTTGTTAGAACCACTGCGTGTTGAAAAAAAAGTAATCTTTCCTTCAATTACAGTAAGTGCATCTGAAAAAACTTTTGCCTCAGCTTTGTTTGAAGAGAATGCAATTGACACGCACAAAAAAACTATCATGATAAGTGTTTTAGGTAGTGATGAAACGAAAACTTATCCGTTACCGTACATGGCTAGTATAATTGATTATTTAGCGGCTAATTTTGATGTAAACTTGTTATTTAATTATTCACCTAATCAACAAGAGGAGGCAAAAAAAGTATATGATTTGTGTACGACTTCAACACAACAAAAAATATATTTTAAAGTTATTGGAAATTCAATTAGAGAGTTTATTGCAATAATGAATCAATGTGACTTAATTATTGGCAACGATGGTGGAGCAACAAATATGGCAAAAGCACTTCAAAAACCGAGTTTTATATTGTTTTGCCCTTGGATTGATAAAAAAGGCTGGGCACTTTTAGAAGATGGCACAAATCATGTTTCATTACATTTAAAAGAATTTTTGCCTGAAGTTTTTTTAAACAAATCGGCAAAAGAAGTGAAAAAAAACTATTCATTTTACTATGAAATGTTTGAGCCGAAGTTGGTCATTCCTTCTTTATCAGGTTTTCTAAAAAATCATATTGACAATCCTAATTAAACATTTAAATGATAACATTGCTCAACAATGATTATATTGTATGATTTTCATATTGACTAATCCCTATACTGATTTTAATGATTTTATTTTTGCGATTAAACTTCCGAATTTGATTGTTTTTTTTCCAAATTTCTTCACTTGCATAGCCTCTTTTATGATCTAAATGTAAGCAAACAGCACTGTACCTAATTTGTTTGGAAAGTAAACCTAAATTAAACAATCGTTCACCTACTTCTCTGTCTAATCCACCGTATTGCATCTCTTCATTAAAACCATTTATTGCTAATAAATCAGCTTTAAAACAAGAGGTATTATGTCCATTAAAAGTTCTTTTTGTTGGTGATAACCAATTCATAAAAACTGCAAAAAAATCTATTTTTGTCAACTTCGACAACTTAAACGTTTTGGAAACACCATTTTTAATCAACCAAGAAATTGAAAAACAATCTTGGTTTTTAATGTTATCGAAAGAAATTTTTTGAGAAGTTTCCATTGGCAATTTAAAATAGCCTCCGGAAAGAAAATATCCCTCTTCTTTATATTTTAAGTGTTGAGCTACAAAATCTTTTCTTGGAATACAATCACCATCGGTAAAAAGAAGATAGTCTGAAGTTGTTTTTAAAATCGCTTTGTTTAAAATTTTACATTTTTGAAATCCTTGATCTTCTTGCCAAACGTGAATAATTGGATATTTGAAAACATTTTTAAACGAGTCGATCACTTCTTTTGTTTTTTCATTAGAACCGTCATCAGCGATAACCACTTCA
>LFEF01005971.1_pt1 | contig 34791 bp, 35 predicted proteins | sample 619371 | NCBI WGS metagenome assembly LFEF01 (sample SAMN03014291, study PRJNA259931) | freshwater metagenome | biome: lake; feature: waterbloom | place: China: Taihu Lake | collected 2006-08 | depth 0 m m
TTTTCGAGCTGGACGTTGGCGTTGTCATAGGTGATCGAGCCCGGGATCGGCTGGACGGCTGCGAAAGCGGAGGTGCCGGCTGCAAGAGCGATGAGGGCTGCGGAGATGATGGTCTTCATGGTCAGGTTTCCTTATCTGGGATTGAGCAATGTCTTCGACATTCAGCTCTGGATTGTGTTGATGGATATGCGTTACCTGTGAAGTGGGATCGTCTTGGCGTCAGTCGCTGGAGGTTGAGCGAGCAACGAGAGAGACGGTCCTGTCTGCGTTCACCTTGTAGATCTCCTGCACCTCGGTGCCGTTGAGATAGAAGGTGTGGAAGAAGTTCGAACCGGCTGGCGCCTGTTCGAGCCTGGGCTGCGCACCGCCATAGGTGATAGAGCCCGGGATTGGCTCGATCGCGAAAGCGGCCGAAGCGGCTGCGATGGATGTTAGGAGTGCTGCTGCGATAGTCTTCATTGTGTTTGCCTTGGAACTGTTCAATCGAACTGTTCGGTTCGATGAGTTAGATATGGCGCATACCGATTTGGTTTGCAATAGCCCATTGCGCACAATCGAACTGATTGGTTCGGTGGGGACACCAGGTATCCCTGGTGATACTTGACGGATGGGTTGAGGAAAAACAGGGAGTTAGGGCGGAAAGTGACGGTCATTTAACTATGACATAGAACGATTATTTTTTATTGCTATCACCCTTTTGTGAGGCAAAATGGGGCCTCGTGAGAGGTGAAAACGGCTTCTGATCCGGTCTAGAGTTCCCGAAACCCAGGAGCGCTTGCCCAATTTTGATCTGCGCCTGCGAGGCAAATGCCGTCTTTTTCTGCAGTTTCGATCTTGACCTTCGCGCGCCATCCCGACATAAAGCGTGCGAACCGTACCGTACGGTACCTGGAGGCGCTCATGTCCATCGACAACCAGACCTCGGAATTCACGCCACGTCAGAACGCCGTTCTGGCCGAGGCCTTGCGTCTGCTCGTGGAGGGCGGTGACAAGGCGGTCACGACGGCCGGTCTGGCACGGGCTGCCAACTGCTCCAAGGAAAGCCTCTACAAGTGGTTCGGCGATCGCGACGGGCTCTTGTCGGCGATGATTTCCTACCAGGCAAGCAAGGTCCGCACCTTCGAGCGTCCGGGTGAGCGGCTCACCGTGGCGAGCCTCACCGATCACCTCGAAATCTTTGCGCGTGATTTGCTGGAGGTTCTGGCAGGCGATGTCTCGCTCGCCTTGAACCGCCTTGCGATCGGCCAGTCGAGTCGTGACGGCTCAAAGCTTGGCACTCTGCTCCTTGAGCGTGGTCGTCGCCAGATCGATCGCCGGGCACGGGCGCTGCTCGAAGCCGGTCAGCGCGACGGTCTGTTGCGCTTCGGCGATGGCGAGGAAGCCTATCGCACACTCTACGGCCTGATAGTCAGCGATCTGCATGTGCGCATGCTGCTCGGCGAGGCACCGCAGACCCATAAATTCGGTGCCCGCGCCACGAAGGCAGTCTCCGCCTTCCTGGCACTTTACGGCACTGATCGCTTACTGGCGGGCCTCGACGGGGCATCCCGTTCCGGCTCGCCGACTAACAACATCCACCACAACTGACAAGCATAGGGAAGGACACTACAATGCGCGTCTATTACGATCGTGATGCCGACTTGAACCTGATCAAGTCGAAGAAGGTTGCCATCATCGGTTACGGTTCGCAGGGCCGCGCGCATGCGCTGAACCTGAAGGATTCTGGCGCCCAGAACCTTGTCATCGCTCTGAAGGCCGGTTCGCCGACCATCAAGAAGGCCGAAGCCGATGGTCTCAAGGTCATGACGGTTGCCGAAGCTGCCGCCTGGGCCGACCTGATGATGATGGCGACCCCGGACGAACTGCAGGCCGACATCTACAAGGCCGATATCGCTCCGAACATCCGTGACGGTGCAGCGATTGCTTTCGCACACGGCCTGAACGTGCATTTCGGCCTGATCGAGCCGAAGTCGACCGTCGACGTCGTCATGATCGCTCCGAAGGGCCCGGGCCACACGGTTCGCGGCGAATACCAGAAGGGCGGCGGTGTTCCCTGCCTCGTTGCCATCCATCACAATGCTTCGGGCAACGCCCTTGAACTCGCTCTCTCCTACGCCTGCGGCGTTGGCGGCGGCCGTTCGGGCATCATCGAAACCTCCTTCAAGGAAGAGTGCGAAACCGACCTTTTCGGCGAACAGGTCGTTCTCTGCGGCGGTCTCGTCGAGCTGATCCGCGCCGGTTTCGAAACCCTGGTCGAAGCCGGTTACGCCCCGGAAATGGCCTATTTCGAGTGCCTGCACGAAGTGAAGCTGATCGTCGACCTGATCTATGAAGGCGGCATCGCCAACATGAACTACTCGATCTCGAACACGGCCGAGTGGGGCGAATACGTCACCGGTCCGCGCATCATTACGGCTGAAACCAAGGCTGAAATGAAGCGCGTCCTGCACGACATCCAGACCGGTAAGTTCACCTCGGACTGGATGCAGGAATACCGCGCCGGTGCTGCCCGCTTCAAGGGTATCCGCCGCATGAACGACGCCCACCAGATCGAAGAAGTCGGCGCCAAGCTGCGCGGCATGATGCCGTGGATCGGCAAGAACAAGCTGGTCGACAAGGCCCGCAACTAATCGACAGCTGCATCAGTCGTCGAGACTGATCTTCATCGCCTGACAAAGAGATGGCCGGGAGGAGAGATCTTCCCGGCCATCTTGTCGTTTTCGATCTTGATTCTGTTGCCAGCCGTTATCACGCGGTGCCGACCAGTCGTTCGGACGGATCTGCGTCGCAGACCCGGTCCCGGCCAGCCCCCTTGGCGTCATAGAGGCGGCGATCGGCACGCGCGATCAGGCCTCGTTCGTCGTCTGTCTGATGGGCGAGCGCGACGCCGATGCTGACCGTCAGGCGGGCCGTGCTGCCGTCGTCGAGAGGTAGCAGCAGGGTGGCGACGCGTTTGCGTAGATCCTCGGCGAACAGTCCAGCCGCATGCGCCGGCTCGCCCTGCAGGAGGACGGCAAATTCCTCGCCACCGTAGCGCGCCGCCAGGCCATCCATCTTCTGAACCTGGGCGAGCAGCAGATCGGCCAAACGCTGCAGAACACGGTCTCCGGCCTGGTGACCGTGGGTGTCGTTGAAGCGCTTGAAGTGGTCGACATCGATCAAGAGCAATGCGAGCGGTCGTCCTGCATCGCGCATCTGGGCAAAGCGCCGGCGCAGTTCCTCGTCGAAGCTGCCGCGATTGTCGAGGCCCGTAAGCGCGTCTGTACGGGCATGGCGGCGCAGCTGTTCGTTCGCATGCATGAGCTTCTCGTTGCTGTCCGCCAGCGCCTCAAGCAGGATCCTGGTTTTCTTCTCGGCCTCGATACGTTGTTCATCCAGTGCGATCGGGCGGCCCATGTATGTGGCCAGAAATCCGACATAGGCGAGGCAGATCGGCACCATGATCCAGTTGCCCTCGCGGATTGCCGCCACGTTGACGAAGGCCGTCACCAAGAGAATGACGAGCAGGGTCGAGCGCGGCGCCATATAGGCGCGGGCGGCGCTTGACTGGAGGATGCCGCAGCCGATGGCGAGCACGACGACCTGGGTATCGGGACTTCCGCCGCTGTAGAGGATCGCCAGCGCGATACCCCAGGCGACGCCAGAAAGTGGTGACACGATGCTAAAGCGCCTCAGCCAGATCGCCAGTGGGTCCGTGGGCGCGCGGCGACGAAAACAGATATCGGCAATGCCACGCATGCTCACTTGCAATGCGAGAATCAGGATGACGAGTGCGACCTTGCCCCGTTCGCCCTCCAGGTATGGCAGCACTGCCGCAGATGAAATGGCCACGGCGGCCACCAGATGCGGCATGATGTTGAAAAGGGCTGTCAGATGATCCCAAGGGGGATCCGCCTCGTCGTCGGCGCGGATCATGGGCAGGATTAGCTTACGCATCAGCGACTCGAGTGTCCTTCCGGTGTTCTCGACAACTATAGGGTAAATCACCTTAAAATTTAGGGATGCATTAGAAACTGCTTTGTCATGGTTTCCGAAAGATGAAATGCAAAGCCGAGCCGATAGGTCAGCATTGTTGACCTATCGGTTTTTTCATGCTCTGCTGTCGGGATAACGACAAAAAAGCGAGGAAACCCCGTGATGAACTGGGATCATGTTTTTGCAACGCGCTCGTCGCGCATGCGCGCCTCCGAGATACGAGAGCTTCTCAAGCTGCTCGACAAACCCGACATCATTTCCTTTGCCGGTGGCATTCCGGATCCTGCGCTTTTTCCGGAAGCAGAGTTCGGCAAGGCCTATGCCGCGCTCTTTGCCGAGGGCAAGGCGGGCGGGGCCCTGCAATACTCGGTTTCGGAAGGCTACCTGCCGCTGCGTGCCTGGCTGAAGGAGGAGATGGGACGGCTCGGAATTGCCTGCGAGCTGGACAACATCTTCATCACCTCCGGCTCGCAGCAGGCGCTCGACTATCTCGGCAAACTGTTCCTCTCGCCGGGGGATACGGCCCTCGTGACCTGGCCGACCTATCTTGGCGCGCTGCAGGCCTTCAACGCCTACGAGCCGCATTACGACCAGCTGTCGACCGGCAACCGGACGCCGGAGAGCTACAAGGCTACGGCCAAGGCGCAGGGGAGCGCGGTGAAATTTGCCTATCTCTCCACCGACTTTGCCAATCCGACGGGACAGACGGTGAGCCTTGAAGAGCGGCAGCAGATCCTGGCACTTGCCGACGAGCTCGATATCCCGGTTATCGAAGACGCTGCCTATCAGCACCTGCGTTACGACGGCGACGCGATTCCCCCGATACTCTCGCTCGACATTGCCCGCCGTGGCGGGATCGATGCCTGCCGGACCATTTATTGCGGCAGCTTCTCCAAGACGCTCGCACCGGGACTGCGTGTCGGTTACGTCGTGGCTGCCAAACCGGTCATCCGCAAACTCGTGCTGATGAAGCAGGCCGCGGATCTGCATTCCTCAACGATCAACCAGATGGTGGTGGCCCAGGTGGCAGCCGAGCACTTTCCGGCCCAGATTGCCAAGATCCGGTCGGCCTACGCCGCAAGGCGCGATGCGATGCTTGCCGCTCTTGAGAAGTATATGCCTGATGGAACCGATTGGACGCGTCCGGAAGGCGGGATGTTCGTCTGGGTGACGTTGCCTGAGGGCATGGACGGTGCGGACTTGCTGGCGCGATCCGTCGAGACCGAGAAGGTCGCTTTCGTCCCCGGCCAGGCCTTTTTTGCCGACCGATCGGGTGCGAACACCATTCGGCTCTCCTATTCCTGCGCCAATGAGGCGATGATCGAGGAAGGTATCCGCCGTCTTGGCCGCCTGGTCGGCGCGGCGCTTGCCCGCGCGGCCTGACGGTCTGACGAAGCAGGCGCGCTGTTGGTGAGACGGCATCGGGTTGCGGCGGCGGGACGGGCGTGATTGAGTGCGCTTGATCCGCCTGCCACCTCGCTTCTGATCCTCGGGTGTTCATGTCCATTCGCATCGCGACCTTCAACATCGAGAACCTGATCGCCCGCTTCGATTTCACCGGTTATCGGAACCAGCTGAAGTCCGATCGGGTGCTGAAGCTGTTCGAAATCAAATCGGAGGCCGATTACCAGCGGTTGGAGGCGGCGCGGATCGTGTCTGCCACCGACGACACGCGGCAGCTTTCGGCGCTGGCGATTGCCGATACCGACGCGGATATCCTGTGCCTGCAGGAAGTCGACAACATGGAGGCGTTGAAGGCCTTCGAATACGGCTATCTCTTCCGCATGATCGGCTCCGGCTATCGGCAGAAATATCTGGTCGAAGGCAATGACAGCCGCGGCATCGATGTGGCGGTGCTGATGCGCGAGCAAACGCGTGACGGCCAGCCCATCGAGCTGCGTGACGTGACCAGCCATGCCGCACTCACCTACCATGATCTCGGCCTCTACCATCCAGGCCTTGGCGAGCGCATCACGCCGGATGACCGGATCTTCAAACGGGACTGCCTGGAACTTGACCTGAGGATCGGCGGGCGACCGCTGACGGTTTACGTCGTGCATTTCAAGTCGATGACCAATGGTCGCGAGGGAATGGATGGCCGCTCTTCGACGATGCCGATCCGCGAGGCGGAGGTGAAGGCTGTCCGCCACATCATCGAAAACCGTTTCGGCCGCGAGCATGCCTCGAACCGCAATTTTGTCATCTGCGGCGACATGAACGATTATCAGGAGCGTGTGGACGTCATCGGTGATCGCCGCCATGGCTATCAATATGTCTTTCGCCCCGATCTGCCGAGTGCGCTCGACATCTTCTCGCAAGACGGTTTCGCCGAAAACGCCATGCTGAGACGGGACGCCCTCGATCGCTGGACCCTTTACCATGCGCGCGGGCCGGAGGAGCAGCATCTCTGCCAGCTCGACTATATCTGGCTTTCCAAGGGGCTGGCCCAGGCCAATCCGAAAGCGGTGCCCGAAGTGATCCGCAACGGTCAGCCCTTTCGCACGCCATTTCCGCCGGGGCAGGAGGTCGAGCGCTATCCGCGCATCGGTTGGGACCGGCCCAAGGCCTCGGATCATTGCCCAGTTGCAATGACCCTGCACCTGCCATGAGCATGACCATGATCGATGACGAGGTTGGTCTGCCGGCAGACGGAAGTCTTGTTGAGGTTCGCTCCCTTGCGCTGCGCATATCGCCCGATCCGCACCCGCTCGATCTCACGCGGACCGATGCCATCGCCGAGAACTGGGCGAGGGAAGTCTCGGCCAATCCGGCACTTTTCAACGGCCGGACGATCCTGCAGCGCGAGTTTCGCTATCGCAACGGTCATCTCGACGCCCTTGGTCATCTCACCAACTTCGCCACCTTCCTGTGGTGGCGGCGGCAGCCCGAGCTTGCCGGCGCCTGCCACCTGTTCGGCTACCCCGTCATCGTCTCCTCAGACGGCGCGCTGGTTGCCGTGGAGATGGCACCGCACACCGCCAATCCGGGCCAGGTCTATTTTGCGGCGGGTTCGCTCGACCTGTCCGATGTCATCGACGGCGCGTGCGATATCGAAGGCAATATGCGGCGCGAGGTGATGGAAGAGACCGGGCTCGACCTCAATGCGGCTCGCGCCGACCCGGTGCTCTATGCCAGCTATCGCTCACGGCGGCTGACCTTGTTGCGCATCTTCACCTTTGCCGAGACGGGCGCTGCGCTTGCCGATAGGATCGATGCCTTCGCCCGCGATTGCCCCGAACCGGAGATCTCGCGCGCTGTCGTCATCCGCAGCGGCGATCCCAAGGCTCATCGCTACGGCGCCGCCATGCTGCCGATCCTTGCCTGGTACTTCCGAGACAGGGGCTGAGGGGCTTCGGCTTGCCTTGCCGTTTCGCCTCGGGCAGTGTGTGCCGCGAGCGAGACCTTCAAGGGAGACGGGCCCGTGGCGAGAGACTATGCCATCTACGACGTGTTCACCGAGCGGAAGCTGGCGGGCAATCCGCTCGCTGTCATCTTCGACGGTGATGGCCTTTCCGACGAGATGATGCAGACGATCGCCGGGGAGATGAACCTGTCGGAAACGGTCTTCGTTCAGCCGGCCGACCATGCCGCCCATTCGGCCCGCATCCGCATCTTCACGCCCGCCCGCGAGCTTCCCTTTGCCGGGCACCCCACTGTCGGCACCGCGATAGCGCTGGCAGAGCGTGCCTATAGCGGCGACAGCGCGAGCATGGATCTGGTTTCGGTTCTGGAGGAGCAGGTTGGTCCTGTGCGTTGCGCGGTGCGGGTGCGCCCGGGCGAGGCGAGCTTTGCCGAATTCGACCTGCCGCGCATTTCCCGCCATCACGAGCATCAGCTGGATCGCCAGGGGCTTGCCGATGCGTTGTCGGTGAAGGCCACTGCCGTGGGCTTCGAGAACCATCTTCCCATGGTCTGGAGTGCGGGTGTGCCTTTCCTGCTCGTGCCCTTGCACGATCTTGCAACCGTCGAGAGCGTCGATTTCGATCCGCAGCTCTGGGAGCGCGTTGCGCCGATGAGCGAGGGGCGACTGACATCGGCCTATGTCTATTGCCGTGGCGGCGTGCACCATGCCGCCAAGTTTCATGCGCGGATGTTTTCACCGGACATGGGGATCCACGAGGACCCCGCAACGGGCGCGGCGGTGGCGGCACTCTCCGGTGCCATCCACCACTTCGACGGTCTGCCGGATGGGTATCACCCGATGATGATCGAGCAGGGCGTGGAGATGGGACGCCCCTCCTATATCCATCTGCAAATCGACGTGAAGGACGGTGCCGTGTCGCGCGCACGGATTGGCGGTCAGGCTGTGCGGATTGCAAGCGGAATGCTGGACCTTTGAAAACACTGGCAAAAAACCGGTTGTTGAAATTTTTTTGACCAAAGGGCCAAGATTTTTCCCGGCAGCGCTGGACAAGGTCGACGATCCTGTTTATACGCCCGGTCACGCCACCGGAAACGGGGCGGACGAGACCGGAAACGGTGTCAGGCGGGTGATTAGCTCAGTTGGTAGAGCAGCTGACTCTTAATCAGCGGGTCGTAGGTTCGAGCCCTACATCACCCACCAAATTATCAAGAAAACCAAAACATTATAAGGTTTCGGACGACGTACGTCGATGCGTCCGTTTTCAGTCGGGCTGGTCGATACGGCTTCCCTCCGGAGCCTTGCTTTCGCAGATGTGCTGCGCAGAATGGACGCGCGCATTCTGTTTGCCGGCTACGGATCGGCGGACCGAATTTTCTGTAAACTTGCTCGGGGCAAGGAGCGCGCGTGTTCACTCCATGTTCGCTTCGTCGGTCGGTCGTGTTCTTGTTTTGTAGCGGAATTTTCGACGAAATCGGGTGTCTTGCCCTGTGGATAACTGTGGACAACCCAAGTAGCCGGCTCAGCGTGTGGCGCTGAACCGGGCCTGGGGCAGGACATAGGGGATCGTCGCGCTCGGCAGACGTCCTACGCTGCCGGCAATGCCGTAGACATGGGCGATCGTCTCGTCGTCGATCGTCTCCCTGGGATGTCCCTCACGGATCAGTTTGCCGTGGTGCAGAACGGCCAGATGATCGGCAAATTCGGCGCTCAGATTGAGATCGTGCAGGATGGCGAGGACGGCGCCGCCGCGTCGGGCGAAGTCGCGCGCAAGTTCCAGAACCGAGATCTGATGGCCGATATCAAGGCTTGCCGTCGGTTCGTCGAGGAAGATCGCGCGCGGGCGCCCCTCCAGCACCGGATCCGGCATCTGCGCCAGCACACGCGCCAGCTGGACACGCTGTTGCTCGCCGCCGGATAGCGCGTTGTAGCTGCGTCCTTCAAAGCCCCCGAGACCGACGCGGGCAAGGGCCTGGCGTGCCGCGAAGTTGGGATCCTGACTGCCATGGGCGACCGCGCCCATGCGCACCACTTCGAGAGCCGTGAACGGGAAGGAGAGGGCGGTGGATTGTGGCAGCACCGCCCGCTCGCGGGCGAGATCGAGGGGGCTGAGTGCCGCGATCCGCTGGTCGCGGTAAAGCACGTCGCCGGCATCGGCGCGCATCTCGCCGGAGAGTGTCTTCAGAAGAGTGGACTTGCCAGCGCCATTCGGGCCGATGATCACGGTGACCTTGCCGGCTTCCAGATGCAGGCTGACCTTGTCGAGAAGGTTGCGCCCGCCGCGGCGAATGGTAATGTTTTGCGCACGGATCATCACAAGCCCTCCATGGCCTGGCGTCCCTGTCTACCGAGCAGCAGCATCAGGAAGACCGGAGCACCGAGGATTGCCGTAATGATGCCGATCGGGAGTTCTGCCGGTGCGGCGATCGTACGGGCGACCGTATCCGCGAGCAGGAGCAAGGCGGCTCCGCCGAGGGCGGATGCCGGCAAGAGGAAGCGGTGCGATGGACCGATTGCCAGCCGCAACAGATGCGGCACGACGATGCCGATGAAACCGATCGAGCCGGCTGCGGCCACGGTTGCACCGCAGGCGGCGGCCACGGCGAGGATCGTCAGGCGCTTCAGCCGCTGGACCGGCACGCCCATGTGGAAGGCTGCGGCGTCACCCAGGATCAAGGCGTCAAGGCCGCGTGCGACGAAGGGGATGATGGCGAGCACGAAGACCACGAAGGGCAGGATTGCCATGATTTTTGCCGTGGTCGCGCCGCTCAGCGAACCGAGGGACCAGAAAGTGATATCGCGCAGGGCCCTGTCGTCGGCGATGAAGATCAGGAGACCGGTGGCAGCCCCCGTCATCGCCGCAATGGCGATCCCTGAGAGGATCAGGGCCGTCGTCGAGGTCTGGCCGTTGCGGGTTGCGATCACATAGAGAAGAAAGGTGTTTGCAAGGCCACCGAGGAAGGCCATCAGGGGCAGGAACTGTTCGCCGAACAGCGACTGAAGCGGAAAGAGCAGCGTCGGACCGAGAACGATGGCGATGACGGCGGCAAGCGCTGCGCCCGAGGTCACGCCGACGATCCCGGGGTCGGCGAGCGGATTGCGGAACAGGCCCTGCATCATGGCACCGGACACGCCGAGCGCGGCACCGACCAGCAGGCCCATGCCGGTGCGCGGCAGGCGCACGGCCTCCAGGATGATCAGGTTCTGCTGGTCCATGCTCGCCTGATCGCCCGTCAGATAGGCGATCAGGTGCGGCAGGCCGACGCCCGTCGGGCCGACCACGATCGAAACGAAGACCGCAGCCGCCAGGAGGACGGCCAGCAACACCAGAACGAGGAGACCGATCGCGGATCGGTCTCCATCACGCCTGGCGAGGGTCGACATCAGGGCGAGCGTGTTCACGGTCACTGTCCTTCCGGATAGAGCATGCCATTGAGGTCGCGGGCGGCGTCGGCCGCACGCGGTCCGAGCCCGAGCAGATAGAGCCCGTCCATCGTCAGGAAGGCCTTGTTGCGGCCTGCGGGCGTTGCAGCAAGGGCGGGAAGTGCGAAGGCCTGATCGGCCGTCAGATGCTGGGCGCCGCCGCTCATGACAAGCACGACATCCGGTGCTGCAGCGATCACGGCTTCATCGGTCAAGGGCTTGTAGCCGGTGATGCTCGATACCGCGTTTTCGCCACCGGCCAGTCGGATCATCGCGTCGGCCGAGCTCTGGCTGCCGGCAGCCATGACACGGCCATTGGCCAGCGACAAAGCGAAGAGAACCTTCTTCTTCGGTCCGGTTGCGCCCTTCACCTTGTCTTCGACAGCCTTGAGGCTTGCCTCGACCGACTTTGCCAGTTCCTCCGCCTTTTCGGTGCGGCCGATGGCCTGGCCGACGGCGCGGATCTTGTCGGGGATTGCTGCTGTCTCGGGTGGCGAGGGGATGCTGACGAAGGTCAGCCCGCTCGCTTTCAGGATATTGATCGAATCGACCGGGCCGGCGCCGGCTTCGGCGATGATGAGATCCGGTTTCTGCGACAGGACACCCTCGGCGGACACCTGCCGCACATAGCCGATATCAGGCTTGGATGTCGCTTCCGGCGGATAGAGGCTCGTCGTATCGACGGCGACGACCCTGTCACCCTCGCCGAGTGCATAGATGATTTCCGTGACGGTTCCGCCGATCGCCACGATGCGCTCGGCATCCTTCGCCGTTCCTGTCTCAGGCAGGAAGAGGGGCAGCGTGAGGGCAAGGGCAAGGGCAGGGAGCACCTGGCGGCGTGACGGGCGAATGGTCAACATGGATGTGTTCAAACCTATGATCCGGGCATCCGCAGGCGGGCGCGTGTCCGCCTCCAGATCGCCAATTATGAGATTGTCATGTACGGGAAACTCCCGACAATTAACTTGACTCTGCTACACAAGTTTAAATAGGAAGGCAACAGAGCGTGGTCGTTCCAACGCGCCGGATTTCGCGGTAAACTCGTGAGCCGAGCGCATGCCCGACTGCGACGAACCGATCTTGCAAAGAGGGAAGCAGACCCATGTACATCGCCATGAACCGTTTTCGCGTCGTCCCGGGCTTCGAGGAAGCCTTCGAGAACCAGTGGAAGGCCCGTGAAGGCCGGCTCGCCGAAATGCCTGGCTACATCGAATTCCACATGCTGAAGGGGCCGAAGGCGGAAGATCACACGCTTTATGCGTCGCACACCGTCTGGGAGACGCATGCCCATTTCGTCGCCTGGACGAAGTCGGAACAGTTCCGCGCGGCCCATGCCCGCGCCGGTGAAAGCAAGGTGCAGTATCTGTCCGGCCCGCATTTCGAAGGCTTCGACGTCATCATCCACGAAGACCGCTCGGGCAAGCGCTCCGCGCCCGAAGCTGCGTGAGGTCATGATGGACACGCTGACGCAAACCAGCAGTGAACGGCGTGAACGGGCGCTCGCAGCACTGGCCGAAAAGCCCGATGGCGTCATCGAGCAGATCGCTGCCAAGGCCGAGGTTACGCCGGCGGACGTGCTCGCCATTCTTCCGGAAGGCGCTGCCGTGGTGGTTCCCTCCGAGAATTGGGAGCCGATCTGGAAGGACCTGACGTCCTGGGGCGAGATCCTGATGATCGTGCATACCGACGACATCGTGCTTGAGGTCGAGGGCAGCCTGCCGGAAGGCAGCGAAGGCCATGGCTGGTTCAACATCCATGGCGACAGCCCGATCGGCGGTCACATCCGCAAGGATCGCTGTGTCTCGATCGCCTTCGTGGATCGCGGCTTCCACGGTCGTCGTTCCTGTTCCGTCTGGTTCATGAATGCGGACGGCAAGGCCATGTTCAAGGTGTTTGTCCGTCGCGACAAGGAACGCAACCTGCTGGAAGATCAGGTCGCGCGCTTCGAGGCGTTGCGCACGTCGATCGCCTGACAATCGTTTGATGATGACCGCCGGTCCCGTGGCCGGCGGTTTCTTCCTGTAAGCCGTTCTTTCTTTTGCCTTTAACTGGATCTAATGTCCCGCGGATTCCATCCACGCACTGGACGATGTTTTGATCCGCTTCCGTTCGATATCTCTTGCCGTCGCCTTCAGCCTTGTTGCTGCCGGCTCCACGCTCCTCCTTGATCTGAACGCCAGCCGCGCGCAGGATGCAGCGCCGGCGCAAGCCGCCGCCCCTGCCGCTCCAGCACCCGTGCAAGCCGCCCCGGCCGAGCCGGCGCCGGCGACCACGTCTGCGGCACCGGCGACCGCACCTCCGCAACGCGACGAACAGATCGTTGCCGCCGAGCAGCGGATCGAGGAGGCCCGCGGCCGCCTTGCCGGGCTTCGCGATCAGGTGGAGAAGAACCTTCAGGAAGACGCAGTTCTGGCCGAACTCAAGGTCAAGGTCGATGCTCTCGGGCGCGAAGCTCTGGCGATCACGGTGGATCTGCGTCCACGGATCGACAGCATCCAGGCGCGGTTGACGGAGCTCGGCGATCCACCGGCGGAGGGGCAACCGGCAGAAAGCGCCAGTGTGACGGATGAGCGCTCACGGCTCAATGCTGCTCGTGCCGAGGTCAATGCGCTCACAGGTCAGGCCGAGGATCTGTCGATCGAGGCGAAATCGCTGTCCGACCGGATCTCGAACACCCGTCGCGCGCTCTTCACCAGCCGGCTGTTCGAACACACCGACATCAATGGAGGCGTTCTCGAAGAAGCCTTGCAGTCCTTCTCAGCCGATGCGGAGCGCGTCCAGCGCAGCATCATGAGCTGGCTGACCTTTGTGATCAAATTCAAGGCGGTACCGCTGGCCATCGCGGTACTTCTGTCGATGGCGCTGGCCTCGCTCATCCTGTTTGTCGAGTATCGCCTGTTCGGCAGGATCAACCGGCGTGATCCCACCATCGAGGACCCGTCCTATCTCAGCCGCTTCTCGGTCGCCTTTTTCTCGACGATCCTGCCGTCGCTGGCGCTGAGCTTTTTCCTGGCCTCGACCTACTTCCTTCTGGATACGTTCAACGTGCTGAGATCGGATATTTCGCCGATCATCGCCTCGGTTTTTGCGCTGATCGGTCTGGTCTTCTTCGTGACGGCGATTTCGCGTGCGGTCCTTGCGCCGGCCGCACCGAACTGGCGTCTGGTCAGGCTGTCCAACAAGGGCGCGCGTGATCTCAGCATCGCCATCTTCCTGATGGCCCTGGTGAATGGGCTCGACTATGTGGTGTCCGTGGTCAACGAGACCTACAGCTCGCCGGTCGTGTTGACCGTCATGAAGAGCTTCGCCTCGTCGGTCGTCGTCGGGCTGCTGCTGTTCTTCGTCTCCTTCCTCAGGCCTGTCATTGCCGAGAGCGGCGATCCGGCGGCGCGAGGCAGGCCCTGGCCGCGGGCAGTCTCCATCACCCTGCGAATCGTCGGGGCGGTGCTAATTCTCGCTGCGGCGATCGGCTATGTCGGCCTTGCGCGGTTCCTCGCGACCCAGATCGTGCTCACCGGTGCCGTCATCGCGACGATGTATATCGGCATCCTCTCGGGCAAGGCGATCTCGGCGCCCAACCAGTTTGGCGAGACCCGTGTCGGCCAGTTCATCGGGCGGCGGTTGCGTCTTTCGGCTGTCGGCCTGGACCAGAGCGGCATCGTGGCGGGGCTGTTCATCTACGCCTTTGCGCTGGTGTGCGGCATTCCGCTGATCCTCATGTCCTGGGGGTTCCAGCCGCGGGATCTGCAGCTCTGGCTCTTCAACCTGTTCACCGAGATCAATATCGGCACGATCCGGATCTCGATCTTTGGCATCCTCGGTGGCGTCCTCTTGTTTGCCGCAGGTCTCGTCGTTACCCGCTGGTTCCAGAAATGGCTCGACGGCAATGTCATGGCGCGCAGTCATGTCGATGGCGGGGTGCGCAACTCGGTGAAGACCGGTATAGGTTATCTCGGCACCGGCATCGCCGCCATCATCGGCATTTCCGCCGCCGGCATCGACCTTTCGAGCCTTGCGCTGGTGGCCGGTGCTCTGTCCCTCGGCATCGGTTTCGGCCTGCAGAACATTGTCTCGAATTTTGTCTCCGGCCTGATCCTTCTGGTCGAGCGTCCCTTCAAGGTCGGCGACCATGTGATCACCGGGGTCAACGAAGGGATCGTCAAACGCATTTCGGTGCGTGCCACGGAGATCGAGACGTTTCGGCGGCAGTCCATCATCGTGCCGAATTCGGAGCTGATCAATTCGCCGTTGGGCAACTGGACCCACCGCAACAAGGTTCAGCGCTCGGAAGTGCCTGTCAGTGTCGCCTATGACACTGATCCCCAGGAGGTCATTGATCTGCTGCTTGCCGTCGTCGACGAGCGCCAGGATGTCCTGCGCAATCCGGAGCCGCATGTCGAGTTCCTGCGTTTCGGCGCCTCCTCGCTCGATTTCGAGCTGCGGTTCCATCTGGCCGACATGGGCGAGGGGCTGCAGGTGCGCAACGAGGTGCGAATGGAGATCCTGCGTCGCTTCCGCGCCCGGGGTATCGTCATGCCTTATCCGCATCAGGACGTCATGCTGCATATCCAGGAGCATGATCGCCAGGCGCTGGTGCGACGCAGGGTCCGGGAAGCGCCGACCCGGCCGGAGACAAGTGAGGAATTGTCACCGCTGCCCGATGATGACAAACTCCTGCCATGAACGCCGCATTCAGCCGCCATTCAGGCGAAATGCGGCATAGAGGGGGCAGAAGCGATCGGGAGTGTGCCGAGCGCGGGTGAGAGGACGGAGCCATTGGCTCCGCTGTCGGCATGAAGCAGGTCTATGCGCAGCTGGTTGTCGTGGTGGGTAGTATCTTGGTGGCAGGTCCAGGGCTTGCCGCTTCTGTTCTGAACACCGGCTCGTCCGCCGTCACGCTCGTCGTGGTCGAGGATGGCAACCGCATGGAGATCTCGCTCGATGCCGGTGGTTCCGATACCATCTGCACATCCGGCTGCTTTCTGACGCTCCCCAACGGTGACCGCATCGGCCTCACTGGCGGCGAAACCGTCGAAATCAAGGACGGGGTTGCCACCATCAAGTAAGCGTGGCGCCTTTCCATTCAGATATTCTGATATTTCGAGTTGTTTAACTATAAGGCAGCGTGACGCCGCATGCGGCCTGTCGGTTAACGGTTCCGCAAAGGCCCGTTGATATGTGTGTTGCTTACGAACAAGACACACGTAAAGGCGAGCCATGGCTGTTCTCGGCGTTTCTGGAATGCAGTATTCGGGAGAGACCTTTCCGGACATCCGGATCATTCTCGGCGAGGACTCCAATGTCTTCACGCAGATGATCAGTCAGCGCCTGAAGGAATTGATGGGCGTCGACGTCGAGATCTGCCGGACGTTCGAGGATCTGCAGATGGCCAACGAGCTGTCGCAGGAACCGGTGAAACTGGCGATCTCGAACATCAACCTGCCGGGCGCCGAAAATGGCGAAGCGCTGGAATATCTGATCGACTGCAACATCCCGACGGTCGTGTTCACCGGCACGTTCCAGGACGAGATGCGCGAAAAGCTGCTCTCCAAGGACATCGTCGACTACATCCTCAAGGACAATGTCTTCGCCGTCGAAATGCTGGCGGAATCGGTCTACCGCTTCCTGACCAACCATCGTCATCACGTTCTGATCGTCGATGACAGCCCGACGGCGCGCGCGCTTCTGTCGAGCCGTCTGCGCCGCTATAACTTCCGCGTCAGCCTGGCCGAAAGCGGTGCGAAGGCAATCGAGATCCTGAAGGCGAACCCGGATATCGGTCTGGTCGTTACCGACTACAACATGCCCGACATCGACGGCTTCGAACTGACGCGCCGCATTCGCTCGGTCCGTGGTTCACATGAGCTGAGAATCATCGGCGTCTCGTCCTCGACCAACCGCCTGCTTTCAGCCCGCTTCCTCAAGGTCGGCGGCAACGACTTTATGCTGCGTCCCTTCATCGATGAAGAGTTCTATTGCCGCGTCAACCAGAACCTCGACACGCTGGTCCAAATCAAAGCGGCGCAGGCTCGCAAGAAATAATCGGCCTGAGATCATACGGCTTATGCGCCCTGCCTATTGGTGGGGCGTTTCCGTTTCCCCTGGACAGTGGGCTGTGCAGGTTTCTGCGGCGGCATCGCGTTCGGTGTGTGTCCAATCCTCCGCCTGCATTCGGATGGACTTGTCTTCTCTGGTCCTGGTGGCTGGGCTTGCCTATATAGGCATCATCCCCCGCAGCCGAGAAGTGTCCTCATGGCTCCCATTATCTCCATCAAATCTCTGTCGAAGACCTATGCCAATGGCTTCAAGGCGCTCGACAATGTCAGCTTCGACATCGCGGAAGGCGAGATACTCGCACTGCTCGGTCCGAACGGAGCCGGCAAGACCACGCTCATTTCGATCATCTGCGGCATGACCAATCCCAGCCATGGGCAGATCACCGTTTCGGGGCACGATGTGGTCAAGGATTTTCGCCGGACCCGGGCGGAGATCGGGCTCGTGCCGCAGGAATTGACGACCGACATGTTCGAGACGGTCTTCAACACCGTGAGTTTTTCCCGCGGCCTGCACGGCAAGAGCCCTAACCCTGCCTATATCGAGCAGGTGCTGAAGGATCTCAGCCTTTACGAAAAGCGCCACAATGCGCTGCGCGAACTGTCTGGTGGCATGAAGCGCCGCGTACTGATCGCCAAAGCGCTGTCGCACGAGCCGCGCATTCTGTTTCTCGACGAGCCTACGGCCGGTGTGGATGTCGCGCTTCGCAAGGACATGTGGCAACTGGTGGAACGTCTGAGAAAGACCGGTGTGACGATCATCCTTACGACGCATTACATCGAAGAGGCGCAGGAGATCGCCGATCGCGTCGGCGTCATCAATCGCGGCAAGCTGCTTCTGGTCGAGGAGAAGACAGCACTGATGCGCAAGCTTGGTCGCAAGCAGCTGACGATCACGCTCACGGCGCCAATCCAGGCAGTCCCCGAAAGCCTTGCCGGCTATGCAATGACGCTCGCAGAGGGCGGTCGTGAACTCGTCTACGATTATGGACTGGGAAGCGAAGACGGCGAGATTGCCCGGCTGCTGCTGGCAATCGACGCTGCGGGTTTGACGTTTGGCGATGTCTCCACGCGCCAGACCTCGCTCGAAGACATCTTTGTTTCGCTGATCGGAGAGGCCGCATGAATATCGAGGCGATCAAGTCCATCTATGTCTACGAGATGGCGCGCACCCGCCGCACTCTGCTGCAAAGCGTCATTTCGCCCGTTCTGTCCACGGCGCTCTACTTCATCGTTTTCGGCGCAGCCGTCGGCTCGCGCATGGAAGAGATCGGCGGGGTGTCCTACGGGGCGTTCATCACGCCTGGCCTAATCATGCTGGCGCTGATCACCCAATGCGTCTCGAACGGTTCGGCGGGGATCTATTTTCCGAAGTTCACCGGGACGATCTACGAGATCCTGTCCGCGCCGATTGCCATGACCGAGATCCTGATCGGCTATGTCGGGGCTGCCGCCACCAAGGGCATGATGATCGGGCTTATCATTCTCGCGACGGCAATGTTCTTCGTCGAATTGCACATCGCCCATCCGGTGCTGATGCTGTTCTTCATGGTGCTGACCTCGATCACTTTCAGCCTGGCGGGTTTCATCATCGGCATTCTGGCCAAGAATTTCGAACAGCTGAGCCTCGTGCCGTCACTGGTCGTGCCGCCACTGACCTTTCTCGGCGGGACATTCTACTCGATCGACATGCTGCCGCCCTTCTGGCAGGCGGTGAGCCATCTGAACCCGGTTCTTTATCTGGTCTCCGGTTTCCGCTGGAGCTTCTTCGAGGTTTCGGATGTGCACCCGCTGATCAGCCTCGCCATGATCGGGATCTTCCTGGGTGGCTGCCTGGGCTTTCTCGCCTGGATCTTCAAGACGGGTTACAAGTTAAGACCCTGAGCCCAATCGCTCAGTCCCGCAGCCGCAGTTCGTCGGTCTGCATCTGCATGGAGCTCAGGGTCGATAGGAAACTCATGCCAAGCAGGCTCTGGTCGAGGCGGCCCTCTTCCAGAACGACGGCATCGACATCATAGCGGACGATCGGCCCCAGCCGGATTTCCGGAATGCGCAGAGGTGCGGCCGATCCCCGTCCATTGGCCGTCAGAACCGTGCGGGTGAAGCTGAGCTCGCCCGGGTCTATGCCGATGCGCATGGCGTCCTCGTAGCGAAGAGCGACCGAACTTGCGCCGGTGTCGATGAGGACCGGCACGAAGACAGGACCTATGCCGACTTCGGTTTCGAAATGGCCGCCCAGAACCTTGTGCAGTACGACCTCGGCACGACCGTCTGCGGTCGAGACGGTGACCGCGCGTCCCGGCATCAATCCGGCAAGCACCCGTTCGCCGACACTGCGGAAATCGTTGCGATAGAGATAGGCTGTTACGAGGGCAAGGGCGATCAGAACCCAGATCGCCATCTGGCGCATGCTCTGTCCGAGCTGCCGGCGGCCGAGCACGATGCCGGCGGATATCATCAGCAGGATCGGCAGCGTGACCACAAGCTGGCCGAAATCGTCATTGTCGATGCCGAAGCTCTGACCGCTGTCATGGTTGATGATCAGGACGACAAGACCGATGCCGAGTATGGCAAGGCCAATGATGAAGCGCATCAGCCGCCCTCTCGTTCACGGACCATGCGCGTCCGGCGCGTTTCCCGACGCGGTCTGCGCTCGACATTTTCCAGGCGGGCGGCGAGCTCGGCCATGATCGTTCGACGTTCCAGGCTCGTGTAACTGGTCCAGAGACCAATCTCTTCGCGCGTGCGACCGCAGCCGAAGCAGTAGCCGGTCTTGTCATCGATCGAACAGACGAGAATGCAGGGAGATTCCATCACGAGCCCTTTGGTTTCGCTCCTATATCGGGTCCCTACACTATGATGGCAAGAGCCAGCAGGAAGGCGCTCTCGCAGAGTTGTTGGCTGGCGCCGATCGTGTCGCCCGTATGTCCGTCGAGCCGGTTTCTGACATGGCGGGTGAAGAGTGAAACGGTGCCGAGGGCCAGCAGAACTGCCGGGAACCAGGCGTGGAAGGGAAGGGCGATCAGGCAGAGCGATGCCGTCAGCACGGCGCCGAGTGTAAAGGCCGTGCGCGTGGCGTCTGCATCCGGTGTGCCTGCGGCTGCCGCCACGCCGTCCATCCGTGCGGAGGGCAGGGACGACCAGTGCCATACCAGCACGGTGCGGCTCAAGACTGCGGTTGCGATGACCGCCAATGTGGCAGAGGGCGCTGGCAGTGCCGCGATCAGAATGGAAAGCGATGCCACGCGAAATCCGACCGAGAGGATCAGGGCCAATGCGCCGTAGGTGCCGATGCGGCTGTCCTTCATGATGGCGAGCGCCTTCTCGCGGCTGCGACCGCCGCCCAGGCCGTCGGCGGTATCCGAAAGACCATCTTCGTGCAGGGCGCCGGTCAGCAGGATCTGCAGGGCTAAGGCGATCAGCGCGACCAGGACCGGTTCCACTCGTGCCGCCGACAGCAGCCCAAGGGTGAGCGCGACCGGCAGGGCGATCACAAGACCGGCAAAAGGAAAGGCGGCCACCGTGCGTCTCAGGCTGCCGTCATAGCCGGCAAAGAAGCGATCCGGCACCGGCAGCCGGCTCAGGAAGGAAATGGCACGCGCCGTTTCCGTGATGAGGTTCTCTAAGACCTGCATGGGTCCTTTCCGTTTCGTCCTCGACCGCCTGCGTCGCTTTTTTGAGTTGAGCGGCACGGGTCCGGTCATTATGAGAGAGGCCACAAAGCCTGATTTGCTGGAAGAATACAAGGAAGCCCGATCCATGAGCGTTACCGGCCTGCCATTCGATGACTTTCGCGCCCTGTTGCGCGACCTGCCGGGCCCCCATACGGCGGCGCTGGTGGCGGCCCGCGAGCGCGACAAGCAGCTGACCAAGCCGCCGGGTGCCCTTGGGCGGCTGGAAGAAATCGCGATGTGGCTTGCTGCCTGGAGTGGACGCGCGCCGGCCGTCAACCGGCCGCTGGTCGCGATTTTCGCCGGCAATCATGGTGTCACCAAACACGGCATCACGCCGTTTCCGCCTTCAGTCACCCAGCAGATGGTGGAAAACTTCGCGGCGGGTGGCGCTGCCATCAATCAGATCTGCGTGACCCATGATCTCGGCCTCAAGATCTTCGATCTCGCGCTCGATTACCCGACCGGCGACATCACCTGCGAGGCGGCCCTTTCCGAGCGCGATTGCGCAGCCACCATGGCGTTTGGCATGGAGGCGATTGCCGGCGGCACCGATCTGCTTTGCATCGGCGAGATGGGGATCGGCAACACGACAATCGCCGCTGCCATCAATCTGGCCCTTTATGGGGGTGAGGCGGAAGACTGGGTTGGTCCCGGCACGGGTTCCGAGGGGGATGTCCTTGCCCGCAAGGTCGCAGCGGTGAAGCAGGCGGTCGCCTTCCATCGCGAGCATCTGTCCGATCCGCTGGAAGTGCTGCGCCGCCTCGGCGGTCGTGAAATTGCGGCCATGGCCGGCGCCATTCTGGCTGCCCGCATGGAAAAGATCCCGGTGCTGATCGACGGCTATGTCGCGACGGCGGCCGCGTCCATCCTGAAGGCGGCGAATCCTTCGGCGCTTGACCATTGCCTCATCGGCCATGTCTCGGGCGAGCCCGGCCATCTGAGGGCAATCGAGCGGCTCGGCAAGACGCCGTTGCTTGCGCTCGGCATGCGTCTGGGTGAAGGCACCGGTGCCGCACTTGCTGCCGGGATCGTCAAGGCTGCTGCTGCCTGCCATTCAGGCATGGCGACCTTCGAACAGGCCGGGGTATCCAACAAGTCCCATGAGTGATCGCAAGAAGAAGAACGGCGGTGCCGAACCGCTCGCATCGACCGTCATCCAGAAGAAGACCGGTATCGCGCATCTGTTTGCGGCCACCCAGTATTCGGCACAGGGTTTCAAACGCCTGATCCAGGAAGCGGCATTCCGGCACGAACTTCTCGCCTTTGTTGCCGGCCTTGTCATCTTCGGTCTTGTCGGGGCGAGTTTTGTCGAATTCCTCGGCTTCATCGTGCTGATGATGTTGATGTTCTGTGTGGAGGCGCTGAACACGGCGATCGAGGAACTGGTCGACCGCATTTCGCCTGAAATTTCCACGGTTGGGCGCAATGCCAAGGATCTCGGATCCTTCGCCGTCTTCTGCCTGATCGTGGCCAATGGCGCCTTTGCGGCCTATGTGGTGATCAGCCGGCTTTTCTTCGCCTGATCAGGCGAATTGGCGGCGGCGCGGTTCCACCGCCTTGACTTCCGAAACAGCCGGCAGGCTCTCGAGCACGCGGCTCGATGGCAGGATGGCGATCACTTCCGTGCCTTCGCGCAGCTTGGATTTGAGCTTGAACTCGCCACCATGCTTGGCGAGGATCGCCTGGACGATCGGCAGGCCAAGGCCCGTGCCCTGTTCGGCGCTCTTGATGGCAATCGAGCCCTGGCCGAAGGCGGAGAGCACGACGGGGATTTCATTTTCCGGGATGCCTGGCCCGTTGTCGCGGATCGAGATGTATTGACCGCCGCCGGCCGTCCAGCCGGCCTTGACCATGATCTCGCCGCCCTGGGGCGTGAACTTCACGGCATTCGACAGCAGATTGAGGATCACCTGGCGCAGCGCCTTCTCGTCGGCCCAGAGCGAGGGCAGATCCCGCTCGAACTGCTGTTCGATGCGGATATTCTTCGATTTGGCGCGCAGCTGGATCATGCCGATGCAGTCCTCGGCGATCTCCAGCAGGGAGACGCTTTCCTCGCTCAGCTCGTATTTGCCGGCTTCGATGCGCGAGAGGTCGAGGATCTCGTTGATCAGTTCGAGCAGATGGCTTCCCGATCGGTGGATGTCGCCCGCATATTCCTTGTAGAGCGGATTGTTGAGCGGTCCGAGCACTTCCGTCGCCATGACCTCGGAGAAGCCGAGGATCGCGTTGAGCGGTGTGCGAAGCTCATGAGACATCGAGGCCAGGAAGCGCGACTTGGCCATGTTGGCTTCTTCCGCGCGACGTCTTGCTTCGTCCGACAGCGACTTCGCCACTTCGAGCTCGGCGATCAGATCGTCCTTTTCCGTCTGGAAGGACAGGAGCTTGACGTTGGCCTGATGCAATCGGCTCGTGATGTAGATGAAGAAGATCAGGGCGGTGCTGAAGACGGCGGTCAGGCCCAGATCAAGAACGTTGCGGCTGCCGATGGACAGGTAAGTGAGGGCCACGACGACCGGCAGGAAACCGAACAGCACGGCCTGACGCAGAAGCATGCTTGCCATGGCGGTCACCGAAAGGGCGACGAGCAGAACAGCACCCTTGTAGAAGCTGAAGGCCGTCGGATCGCATTTTGTGCAGTCCTGCAGTGCAAAAATGGCCCAGGACAATCCCATCGCTACCTGCGCAATAAGCAGGATACGGCGCCATCTGTTTTGATTTTCAGCTGTGATTTCAGTTTTCGATGCACGCTTGACGATAATGATACCGATGGCATGCAGCGTCAGCGAGAAGAGCCCCCAAGCGAGAAAATGGGGTTGGGAGGTGAAATATGCACCGGATGCGGCGATCAAAAGAATGATGATCGGGATCACGGCTGCGCCCTGAAGGCAGGCGGTGACATGCATCGCAAGGATTTCTGCGTCGAAGGCAGGAGAGGTGCCTTGACCTGTCTGCAGACGCTCGCGCGTAGTGCGGACAGCGCGTGTCGCAGCCCTGTTGCGATGATTCCGCGTCAGGTCGAGAACGTTTTTGTCCGCCGATGTATCTACGCCGTTACTCATTGCGTTGCAGTCTTCCGCGCCTTGGGGAACCCTAGCGGCGAATTCTTAAGAAGATCCTGTCGTGGAAGGATTTGTTTGCCATGTGTGAAAAGGTTCTGTTGGTGAAATGGGTGGGAATGTGACCGGTGGCCTTCGGCGCCTGCGCGATCTGGGTCTTGGGCTCGCCATCCTGGCGCTGGGCCTTCTCATCATTGCAAAGCTGGAGAATGAACAGGCGCTGAGGTTTGCTGGTCCGTTTTCGGCAATTGACGGGGACACGCTTGGCGCGGACGGTGAGAGACTGCGCATTGAAGGCATCGATGCGCCCGAGCTTGCTCAGATCTGTGAGCGGGCGGACGGCATGCCGTATGCGTGCGGCGAGGACGCGCGCCGTGGCCTTCGCGAGGTCGTCGCCGAAGGCCGCTGGGAATGCAGCGGGACCCAGCGCGATCGTTATCGGCGTCTGCTGGTCGTCTGCAAGCGCGGCCTGGAGGATCTTGGCGAGCGGCTTGTGCGTTCCGGGGCGGTGGTTGCCGACGGGCGATACCTGATTGCAGAGGCTGAAGCGCGTTCGAAAGGCGAGGGGATCTGGAGTGGAACCTTTCAGCGTCCCTCCGACTGGCGGCGGCAAAGGCAGGTCGAGGAGGCGGAACTCGCCGGTTGGGGTAGGGCGTTACTGCCGCATTGGATGGCACAGTGGTTTGAGGACCGAGAACGAGAATGAGCGCTGATCGGCCTTCGCCCATGTCAATGCTGCGCGGTGACGCAACGCTGCGGATCGACGCGCTTTCGCAGGCGATTGCGGGCTGTCGCCTGTGCCGCGACTGTCCTGACGGTGGACCGGAGCGGCGCCTGCCGCACGAGCCGCGTCCGGTCGCCTGGCTATCGGCAACCGCGCGGGTGCTGATTGCAGGTCAGGCCCCCGGCCTTCGCGTGCATGAAACGGGCATTCCGTTCAACGACGCATCCGGCGACCGGCTGAGGCAATGGCTTGGTGTGGATCGCGAGACCTTCTACGACCGCAGCAGGCTGGCGATCGCTCCCATGGGCTTCTGTTTTCCGGGCTATGACGTGCATGGACACGATCTGCCGCCGCGCCGGGAATGCGCTCCGCACTGGCGGCAATCGGTCATCGACGCCATGCCGCAGGTCGAGCTGATCCTGGCTATCGGTCAGTATGCGCAGGCCTGGCATCTCGGCCGATTGCGGCGCAAGACCATGACTGAAACCGTCGCCCATTGGCGCGACTTCCTGCTCGCCAATCGCGAGGGGCCTCGGGTGCTGCCGCTTCCGCATCCCAGCTGGCGCAACACCGGCTGGCTCAAGCGCCATCCCTGGTTCGAGGCCGACGTGCTTCCGGTGCTCAGGCGGGAAGTTTCCTTGTTGATAGGTTGAAATGATTTTCCATAGTTTTTACCAGATCGGCTATATCAAGAAAAATCAGTTTTAAGGGCTTCTCATGGACCGCCTCGACCGTAAAATTCTCCGCATACTCCAGGAAGATTCGACACTTGCCGTCGCCGATCTCGCCAAGAAGGTCGGTCTCTCGACCACGCCTTGCTGGCGCCGCATCCAGAAGATGGAAGAGGATGGCGTCATCCGCCGGCGCGTCGCGCTTCTCGATCCCGCCAAGGTCAACACCAAGGTGACGGTGTTTGTCTCGATCCGCACGTCCAGCCACTCGATCGAATGGCTGAAGCGCTTTTCGGAGGTCGTTTCCGAGTTTCCGGAAGTGGTCGAGTTCTACCGCATGAGCGGCGACGTCGATTACCTGTTGCGCGTGGTGGTTCCCGACATCGCGGCCTATGACGCCTTCTACAAGCGGATGATCGCCAAGATCGAGATCCGCGACGTCTCCTCGGCCTTTGCCATGGAGCAGATCAAGTACACGACGGAGCTTCCGCTCGACTACATGGTGCTCGACAACCAGAAGTCCCAGGAAGACTGAGGGGCGCCGTAGCGCCCCTTCTCATTTTACTTCTCGAGGCGCGCCAGCAGGGACGACGTGTCCCAGCGGTTGCCGCCGAGTTTCTGTACTTCGCCATAGAACTGATCGACCAGTGCGGTGACCGGCAGGTTTGCGCCGTTGCGGCGCGCCTCGGTCAGCACAATGTCGAGGTCCTTGCGCATCCAGTCGACGGCGAAGCCGAAATCGTATTTGCCCTGGTTCATGGTCTTGTGGCGGTTTTCCATCTGCCAGGAACCAGCAGCGCCCTTGGAGATCACTTCGATCACCTTCTCGATGTCCAGCCCGGCCTTCTTGCCGAAATGCACGCCTTCGGCCAGCCCCTGGACGAGACCCGCGATGCAGATCTGGTTGACCATCTTGGTCAGCTGGCCGGCGCCGGCCGGGCCCATCAGGCCGACCATGCGGGCATAGGCGTCGATAACGGGGCGGGCCTTTTCGAAGGTGGCTTCGTCGCCGCCGCACATGACGGTCAGCACACCGTTTTCCGCGCCGGCCTGGCCGCCGGAGACGGGTGCATCGATGAAGCCGCAGCCGCGCGCGGCCGTTGCTTCGGCCAGTTCCCGCGCCACTTCGGCTGAGGCGGTCGTGTTGTCGATCAGGATCGCGCCGGGCTTCATGACGGCGATGACGCCGTTTGCGCCCGTTGTCACCGAGCGCAGGTCGTCATCGTTGCCGACGCAGGTGAAGACAAATTCAGCGCCTTCGGCTGCTTCCGCCGGCGTCAGCCCATGGCTTCCACCGAACTTGGCGACCCAGGCTTCAGCCTTCGCCGTGGTACGATTGTAGACCTTGACCTCATGGCCACCCTTAACCTTGAGGTGACCGGCCATGGGAAAACCCATCACGCCCAAACCGATGAATGCGACCTTTGCCATGCCATTTCTCCTGCCTTGCATGTGTGTGACATGCTTAATTGATGGCAGGCTGGCATGAAAGGGCTTCGCCGCGTCATACCGGTGGGGTGGGTGGATCAGATTTGCCGATCTTGTGGTCTGGCGTCAGCTCCAGGCTAAGCTGCCCAAGTCGACTTGATATCTCGTTCCAAAGTCGTCTCAACCTGCGGACATGGAGGTCGTCACCGATCCAATCCATCAGGTGCTCAATGGCACGGGACGACATTTCCTTGGTTTCGCTGATCGTGGTGAGTGCCCAGATGCTGAAATCCTTCGCGTCCACTTCTTTGATTTGCCCGTCGGCGCCCGGAATGAGAAACATGGCCGTGCTCTCTTTCTGGAGTTTCTTCATAGGCCCTGTCGGAGCCAGAAGGACCGCTGCGTATATCCGGTCGAACGCGTCGATGGCCTTCTGCGCATCCTCCGTGTCGTCTTTGCGATTTTGCTTCAGAGCCCTTTCCAGATCGAAGATGGTGCGAACGTTGAATTGGCGCAGCAGTAGGAAACGGTCGAGCCCTACGACGCAGCAAAGCTGGGCCTGAGCAATCCAGTCGACGGTCTGATAGATCCCGTAGGGTGTCTCGATATGCAGCATGATCGGATTGTAGGTCGCTAGCGACTGCACGTCGGAGATCCCGCATTCCTCCAAGCGAAATCGCGTGAAGAAATCGATGCCGTCGATTGCGTCGAGTGGAACGACCCTCGTCCATTCGATGAATCGGTTGTCCGATTGCTTGATCCAGTTGATCTGGGTGCCGACCTTGACGAGGATGAATTGTAGTACGCTGCCGGGAAGCAGCCCAAAGGCCAGAGCGAGGAGTATCCAGAGTGTAGATAGCTCGCCGATCGGCGTATTTCGTTCGATACTCACGATTTCCTGTACGGCAATCAGATCCGGCAAGGCGCGATAGAGTGCTGCCGATGCGAGGACCGAGATGACAATCATTGCCGCCTGACGGATCATCGTGTAGCCGTTCAGGTCGAAGACTGCGAGCGCCTGCACGAGGTAGCGCAGCGAGGAGAGGTAGGCGCCGACGAAGGTTATGGCGGCGACGGTTAGGACGTTCTCGGCAAGTTGCCTCAGATCCGTTGCCGCCGCTTGTTCGGAGACCTGCACGCCGCCGACCGTCAGGAGGTTGAAGGCTGTCTCGTTCAGACACGTGGCCTCAGTATCGAAACTTCCGAAACCAGAGAGTGTCAAGACGAAGCCTGTCATAACGACGAACAGATAGGGAAGGGCGGCCGCCAGCAATCGGAGGTCCCCCCGATTTAGAAAGAATCGGGTCTGAAAAATCGTATCGTTGATTTCTTTGATGATGCTTTCGGTCGAGCGAACTTCATTCCCGTCCTCGGACTTCTGTTCGTACTCACCCCTGACATCTGCTGCGTATTTGGACCTAACGAACTCGAATGACGGGCTTGTGCTGTCCTCCTGCTGATCGATCACAGGAAAAGTCTTCACGTAGTCGCGGATCAGGCGTAGTCGTCGAAGCCTGATCTCATATCGCCCGAAGATCAGGGCGAAGATCGTGATGAAGGCTATCGAAAATGCGGCGACTAATGTCCATGCCACGGACGGGTCGCAAATGGCTTGTGCGGCAACTTCTGTTTGCATGGCTTCCCCCTTTTTTAGAGGAAAGCCTACCGACTTAGCGTCTGCTGGCCACTAATCGATTGCAATCTCTGGTAGAAATTGCGATCTAGGATTTAGTTTCCTATCTTTTTCGCAATGACCAAGTGGCCCGGCGAGGGTTCGCCGTCCTGCATGCGGACGTTGATGTCGGTGATCTCGATCAGTTCAAAGCCGGTGGCAGCCAGACGCTCGCGCACGTAAGCCTCGGCGTGGACGAAGCGCTGGTGGGGGCCGACCATGAAGGAGCGGCCAGCCATTACGTCTTCCGACATGGTCTCGGACGAGAAGACGAAGATGCCGCCGTCCATCATGTTCTCGCTCGCGCCGAAGAACAGCGGTTCGAGCGCGCCGAGATAGGGCAGCACGTCGGTTGCGGTGACGAGGTCGAAGGGTTCGTCGTCGTTGTCTTCGAGAAAGTCCTCAAGTTCGGCGACATAGAGGGTCTCGTAGAGATCCTTCTCGTGGGCGATCTCGACCATCTTCTCGGAAATGTCGATGCCGGTCATGTCGTCCACCACGTCGCGCAGCGCGCCGCCGGTCAGGCCCGTGCCGCAGCCGAGGTCGAGCAGGCGCTTGAATGGACCGAGGCCAAGGGCCTGCAGTCGCTGGCGCACCATCATCGGTACGCTGTAGCCGAGCTGTTCGACGAGGATGTCCTCGAAAGCCTCGGCATGCTGGTCGAAGAGGGTCTCGACATAGGCGTCGGGTGCCTTGGGCGGGGCCTCGCAACGGCCAAGCGCCGCGATGCGGACGGAGGCGCCCCCGTGGTCGTCCGGATCGATCGCCAGCACCTCTTCATAGGCCTTCACGGCAGCGTCGATGTCGCCTGCCTTTTCGAGCGTCAGTGCGCGGTTATAGGCTTCCGCCAGGGCTTCTTCGTCGATCTTGGCCATCCGGGCCTCCTGTTCTTGCGGCCGGTCGAGCGGCCTTTGCCGGTCGTCTAGCGGGTCGGGCCCGGATTGGCAATGAAAAGGGAGCTGCCTCGCTCGGCAGCATGGCTGGAGACCTCCGATTCTGGCATGTGCCACCTCAGTGGAGGATGAATTCACCCTTCAGCGACCGCCATTCGCTGGCTGCGATCATCTTCTTGTGCACGTAGGTGACAGAATGGATCGGGCCCTCGATCTTCTCCTGCCAGAAGCGCAGGAAGCCGCGCATCTCCGGAAATTCCGGGGCCAGATCATAATGCTGCCAGATGTAGGTCTGCAGGAGGGATGGGTGGTCGGGCAGGCGGTAGAGGATCTGGGCGGTGGTCAGCCCGTAACCCTTCAGCATCAGTTCCATTTCGCTGTTCATGTGCCAGCGTTCCCCGTGTTCTCGTGGACAACGGATCGACGCGGGCGGTGTCATCGCTTCCGCGACCGACCGGGGCCGCGACCGACGCGGGCCCTGAGACGATGGAAACACCGTGTGGTAAAGGAAGTTCTAAAGTGGGGCGGAGGCGTGCAGCCACCGCCCCACTTGTGATCATCGTTTCAGATGTCGGGTCAGGCGCGCTTCGATCGCGCCCCAGGTGTGGCGCAGGGCCTCGACGATGGCGAGGTAGAAAATCGCCGCCCACAGATAGGTCTGGTAGTCGAAGGTGCGCGAGAAGGCGTAACGCGTCTGGCCCATGAGATCCAATACCGTCACGACGGCGACGACCGCCGAGCCCTTGATCATGAAAATGATCTCGTTGCCATAGGGACGCAGGGCAACGATCAGGGCCTGGGGCAGGATGATCTTCCAGAATGTGACCGAGGCGGGCAGGCCAAGCGATTTCGCCCCTTCCGTCTGGCCCCGCGGGACGCTTTCAATCGCGCCGCGCAAAATCTCCGCCTGATATGCCGCCGTGTTGAGCGTCATGGCAAAGAGCGCGCAATACCAGGCTTCGCGGAAGAACCACCACAGTCCGACCGCCTCGATCTGCGGCCGGAACGAGCCGAGACCGTAATAGATCAGGAAGATCTGCAGCAGCATCGGCGTGCTGCGGAAGACATAGACATAGGCATAGGCGATCGCATTCAGGATCCTGTTCTTCGATATGCGTGCGAATGTCACGGGAAACGAAAGCACCGCGCCGAGCGTAATCGAGCCGAAGGTGAGGATCAGTGTTGTGGCGAGACCATCGAGATAGCGCCAGCCGTAACGCTCGATCTTCTCAGGGTCCCAGCTTGCCGCGAGGTACCAGACGAGAGCGAGGCCAAGGACCGCCCAAAGGGCAAGGATGGCATAGCCTGCGACACGTGCAAAAGTAATGCGGGTTGCTCTGGCCGGTGGGGCAGGACGGGCAGGGATCATCTCCAGCGCATGGCTCATCGGCCTGCCTCCGCGCGATTGGCCCAACGGGCGATGGCATTCAGACCGATCGAGGACAGGGTCGCGAGCAAGAGATAGAGAAGGCAGGCTATTCCATAGAACAGGAAGGCCTCCTTGGTGACACGGGCTGCAACACCGGTCTGGCGCACGATATCAGCAAGCCCGATGACCGAGACAAGTGCTGTGTCCTTGAGGAGAACGAGCCAGAGGTTGCTTAATCCAGGCAAAGCGATGCGGATCAGCTGCGGCACGATGATCAGCCACATCGTCTTGCGTCGGCTCAGGCCAACTGCGCTGCCGGCCTCGTACTGGCCGCGAGGGATTGCCTGGAAGGCGGAGAGCAGCACTTCTGATGCATAGGAGGAGAAGACGACCGACAATGCGATCATGCCGGCGACAAAGGCGTTGATTTCGACGCGTTGCTCTATGCCGAACCAGGACAGAACGGCCTGCAGCAGGATCTGGAAGCCGAAATAGACGATGAACAGCGTTAGCAGTTCCGGCAGGCCGCGGAAAATCGTGGTGTAAACGCCGGTTGCGGCACGCAGGCTCCATTCGCCGGACTGGCGTGCCAGCGCGATCAGGAAGCCGAGGGCCAGTCCGACCGGCAGGGTGGCAATCGCCAGCGAGATGGTGACCTTCACTCCGAACGCGATTTCGTCACCCCAGCCTTGATCGCCACAGCCAACCAGCGTGTCGGATGCGAGCAGGCTGAAGATCCCGACCGGGCCACAGAATGGATCCAAGGTGTAACTGATCCAGGCCCAAAACGAGCCAAGTGCGGAAGAGAATCCGCCCATGCCATTCCCCCTTGGCGGTTTTCTCCGCCATTTTGATGTTCATGCCGTCCAAATGCAAAATGGCGGAAGTGTTCGACTTCCGCCACTCGGTTTCGTCAGGTTATCCCTGGATCAGTTGCCGTATACGTCGAAATCAAAATATTTCTTGTTGATTTCGGCATACTTGCCGTTGGCGCGGATGGCCTCGATGGCCGCAGAGAACTTGTCTGCGAGCGCGGTTTCTCCCTTGCGCACAGCGATGCCTGCGCCCTCGCCATTGATTTCCGGATCAACCGGCAGCGGCGTCAGGATCTTGCAGCAGGCGCCGGCTTCGGTCTTCAGCCATTCCGAAAGCACGACGATGTCGTCGACGACGGCATCAACGCGACCGCCTTCGAGGTCGAGCTTGTATTCGTCAGCGGTCGGGTAAAGCTTCAGTTCGGAGTCGGCCATATGCTTTTCGGCATAGTTGGCATGGGTCGTCGAGGACTGCGCGCCGATGGTCTTGCCCTTCAGGCCGGCAACATCGGTGATCGTCGAATCCTTCGGCACGGCAACGGCCGGCGGGGTGTTATAGTACTTCTTCGAGAAGTCGACCTTCTCGAGGCGCTCCGGCGTGATCGACATGGATGCGATGATGGCGTCGAACTTCTTGGCCTGCAGCGCCGGGATGATGCCGTCCCAGTCCTGGGTCACGAATTCGCAGGTCACCTTCATTTCTTCGCAAAGCGCCTTGGCGATATCGATGTCGAACCCGACCAGGGAGCCGTCAGCTTCCAGGTTGTTGAAGGGCGGGTAAGCGCCTTCGGTGCCGATGATCAGCTTCTCTTGAGCCATGGCCGAGCCGGCAAAAAGCGACAGGGCAGCGATGGAAGCTGCGGCCAGAAAACGTGTCGGAATACGCATAGGATCCTCTCTGTTGGCGGACGCCGCTTTTTGTCTTGCCGCGGCTGTCCATGTTCGTGTGGCATGATCGTCCACACTTGGGCCCAATATTCGTCCGGATTTGAAACCGAAATCAACAACAAACCGCGAGATCGCCAAAATTTGCTTCACATAAGAGTGTCAGGGACGAGAACACGTGATTCTACCCTCCGACACTGGTCGGATGGAGCAAAAGACGTTTCAACTCGTTCAGGCACGGTTAATTATGTGGAACCTAGCTTGGCGGCAGTTCCGGTCCACGTAGTCGACCTGGCTATTCAACGACACCTCATGGCGGAACCCGCCTGATCGGTGTGTAGGGAAGGAAACGCAAGGCATGTTCAAGAAGAGATTGCTCAATACGGTGGCAATCCCGGTCCTGTCTGTCGCGGTACTGGCGAAGCCGGTCGCGGCTTCGGTCACCGGTCACCCCGAACGACAGGTCCAGACCCAGCAGGCTGAGGAAAAACTCATCCAGCTGGCCCAGGCTGTAACCTGTAATGACGGGTCCGAGGCGCCCGACGCCGAAACCTGTGCCGCTCGCGACGCCCAGGCGGCAGCTGAAGAAGAGCAGCGCCGTCTGGCCGAAGAGGAAGCTCAGCGTCAAGCTGAAGCCCAGGCTCAGGCTGAGGCTGAAGCCCAGGCGCAGGCGGAAGCCGAAGCGCAGGCGCAGGCCGAAGCCGAAGCACAACGTGCCGCTGAAGAAGAGGCGCAGCGCCAGGCAGAAGCCGAAGCGCAGCGCGCTGCTGAAGAAGAAGCACAGCGCCAGGCGGAAGCCGAAGCGCAGCGTGCCGCCGAAGAAGAAGCTCAGCGTCAAGCGGAAGCCGAAGCCCAGGCCCAGGCAGAAGCGGAGGCTCAGGCCCAGGCAGAAGCTGAAGCTCAGGCTCAGGCTGAGGCTGAAGCGGAAGCCCAGCGCGCCGCCGAAGAGGCTCAGCAGGCCGCCGTGACCTGCGCCGACGGTTCCCAGGCCGCATCCGAAGACGAATGCCCCGTACCGGCAACCCCGGAAGAACAGCCAGTCGAGGAGCCGCAGCCCCAGACCGAAGAGCAGCCGACCGAAGAGCAGCCGGTTGAAGAACAGGCAACTGAAGAACAGCCGACCGAAGAACAGGCGACCGAAGAGCCTGCTGCACCCGAGCAGACCGAGGAACAGGCTCCGGCAACGGACGAAACGCAAGAGACGGAACAGCCTGCCGAAGAGCAGCCGGCTCAGACCGTAACCTGTGCCGATGGCTCGCAGGCCGCCTCCGAAGCGGAATGCGCTGTCGCTCCGCCGGCAGAGCAGCCGAGCGAAGAGCAGCAGCAGACCGGTGAACAGCCGACCGAGCAGCCGGCGACCGACGAGCAGGCGACCGGGGAGGAGGTTCCCGCCGATGGGCAGCAGCCGGAAGGCGAGCAAGTTCTCGTTCCTGCTGTCGAGCCCCCGGTGGATCAGCCTGTTGAGGAGATCACCGATACGCGTACCGTCGAGGAAAACGAGGCGATTGCCGAGGATCCGTCCCAGACGTCCGAAACGGTCCTGCTGCCGGTCGAAGACGGTGCTGCTGTTCTGGACAGTGACAAGGAAGCCGATAACGCCGGCGGCGAAACCGCGCGCGAGCAGCGTACCCAGCTGAGAGCGCAGGAAGACGTTGCCCCGCCACCGGAAACCGATGCAGTGGCGCAGGCCGATGCAGTTCAGGTTGATCCGCAAACGATCCAGGCGACAATCGCCGAACAGGGCACGACGCTCGACGCGGCACCGACCTTCGCCGTGCCGACCTCGGTCACCAATGTCACCAACAGCAGTGTGACGAACAACATCACCAACAACATCACGAACAACACGATCATCCAGAACAACGTGGTCAACCAGATCACGGAGATCCGGGTCATCGAGCAGATCGACAACCGTACCGTCATCAATGTCGGCAACCAGATCGTGGTTCGCAGCGACGATCGCGATCGCCTGCGTTACGATGCGGAAGAGACCTATTACGAGCAGTTGTCGCGCGGTCGCGTTCGCGAGACGATCGAACGTGCCGATGGCAGCAAGCTGGTGACGGTCTACAACCGCTATGGCGATATCATCATCCGTTCGCGGATTTCGCCGCGGGGCCGGGAATACGTGCTGATGTATTCGCCGGAAGCGGATAGAGAACGTCCGACCATCTTCGTTGACGTCGGTCTGTCGTTGCCGCCGATGCGTCTGACCATTCCGGTCAGCGACTATATTGTCAGCACGACGCGTTCGCCGGATCGGGACTACTACGACTTCCTCGCTCAGCCGCCGGTGGAGCGTGTCGAACGGGTCTATTCGATCGATGAAGTGAAGTCGTCCGCCCGTATCCGCGACAAGGTTCGCCGTATCGATCTCGACACCATCACCTTCCCCTCGGGCTCGGCTGAGGTGCCGCTCGAGCAGGCCCGGACCCTGCGCCGTGTTGCCCAGGCGATGGAGAAGCTGCTCGAGAAGGATCCTGGCGAAGTCTTCCTGATCGAAGGTCATACGGATGCGGTGGGTTCGGATCGCTCGAACCTGATCCTCTCGGACAAGCGTGCCGAGACCGTCGCCAACCTTTTGACCGAAGTTTATGGCATTCCGCCGGAAAACATGTCGGTCCAGGGTTACGGCGAGCGCTTCCTGAAGATCCGTACGGAAGCCGCAGAGCAGCAGAACCGCCGCGTGGCCATCCGCCGCGTGACAACGCTGGTCCGCCCGGCCGGTGTGTCGAGCAACGACTGATCGATTGCGAAGCGACAGACCAGGAAGGCCGCCGGAGTGATCCGGC
>LFEF01034996.1_pt1 | contig 34664 bp, 36 predicted proteins | sample 619371 | NCBI WGS metagenome assembly LFEF01 (sample SAMN03014291, study PRJNA259931) | freshwater metagenome | biome: lake; feature: waterbloom | place: China: Taihu Lake | collected 2006-08 | depth 0 m m
CATCGGCCAGCGCCGCGGCGATCAGCGTGTCGGCGCTGGAATAGGGCGCCAGCAGCCAGTCGGGTGCATCGGCGTAGATTTTCGCCAGGTCGGTAAGGTCCTGCGGGCTGGGCTGGGTGATGGATTCGACGTAGACGGGCATGGCGACCTTGCGACGGCTGGGCGGAATGCCGGCAAGCATACGCCGAACCGCCGCCAGCGCACGAGACGCCGGCGGTGGGTGCGCCCGATCAGTGCAGGCGATGGCGCTCGTGGAGGAAACTCAGCACCGCACGACGGTAGTGGTTGTACTCGGGGTCATCGGCCAGGGCGATGCGGTCGCGCGGGCGCGGCAGTTTCACGTCGAGAATCTCGCCGATGGTCGCCGAGGGGCCATTGGTCATCATCACGATGCGATCGGAGAGCAGCACGGCCTCGTCGACATCGTGAGTGATCATCATCATGGTGTTGCCCAGCTCCTTCTGGATCTTCATCACCTCGTCCTGCAGGTGCGCGCGGGTCAGCGCATCCAGCGCGCCGAACGGCTCGTCGAGCAGCAGCACCTTGGGCTTCATCGCCAGCGCGCGGGCGATGCCGACGCGCTGCTTCATGCCGCCGGAGATTTCCTGCGGGTATTTGTTCAGCGCATGGCCCATGTTCACCAGCGCCAGGTTGTGCTCGATCCATTCGCGCCGTTCGCGCTTGCCCATGCTGCGCTTGAACAGCTTGTTCACTGCCACCTCGACGTTCTCGTAGACGGTCAGCCAGGGCAGCAGCGAATGGTTCTGGAACACCATGCTGCGGTCCGGGCCCGGCCCGCGCACTTCCTTGCCGTCGAGAATCACCCCGCCGAGGCTGGGCTCCAGCAGCCCGGCGACGATGTTCAGCACCGTCGACTTGCCACAGCCGGAGTGGCCGATGATGGAGATGAACTCGCCCTTGGCGATGTTCAGGTTGATGTCCTTGAGCACCTGCGAGGCGAGGTTGCCGCGCACGAAACTCTTATCCAGGTGTTCGATGGAGAGATAGCTCATGGCGTTGCTCCTCAGTTGGCCGGAATGCCGCGAGTGATGCGCTGGCCGACGAAGGCCACCAGGCGATCGAGCACGAAGCCGACCACGCCGATGTAGACGAGCGCGAGGATGATGTCGCTGATGCGCGAGGCGTTCCACGCATCCCAGATGAAGAAGCCGATGCCGACGCCGCCGATGAGCATCTCCGCGGCGATGATCGCCAGCCACGACAGGCCGACGCCGATGCGCAGGCCGGTGAAGATGTAGGGCGCGGCGGCCGGCAGCATGATGGTCTTGAAGTATTCGAAGCCATTGAGCTGCAGCACCTGGGCGACGTTGCGGTAGTCCTGCGGGATGTTGCGGATGCCCACCGCGGTATTGATGATGATCGGCCAGATCGCGGTGATGAAGATGACGAACAGCGCCGAGGGATGGCTGTCCTGAAAGCCCGCCAGCGACAGCGGCAGCCAGGCCAGTGGCGGCACGGTGCGCAGCACCTGGAAGATCGGATCGAGGCCGCGCATGGCCCAGTCCGACTGGCCGATCAGCACGCCGAGGCCGACCCCGGCGACTACCGCCAGCAGATAGCCGACCGCTACCCGTTCGAGGCTGGCCAGCAGTTGCCAGGCCAGGCCCACGTCATTGCCGCCGTTGTCGTAGAACGGATCGACGATCAGTTCCCAGGTTTCCGCGATCACCTGCGAAGGCGGTGGCAGCGCGGCATCGGCACCGGAGCAGAGCATCTCCCAGATCACCCCGAGCACCAGCAGGATGACCAGTGGCGGCAACAGCTGCTGTACCGCGTAGCGGCCGCTACGCTGCATCAGGGCAGCGGCTCTGGATGGGCGGACAATGGACACCGGCTCGGTGCTGGCGGGCTGCAGTTTGACGTTGGCATTCATGGGCTTTTCCTCGCGGGTTGCGGCTATCAGGCCATGGCCTTGATGGTCAGGCTGTCCAGGTAGGCTTGCGGGTTCTCGGGATCGAACAGCTTGCCGTCGAAGAACTTCTCCACGCCGCGGGAGGTGGAGGTCGGGATCAGCTCGGCGGGCAGGTTCAGCTCGCCGGCTGCGGCGCGCCAGATGTCTTCGCGGTTGACCTTGGCGATCAGCGCCTGGCTGTCGAAGTCGGCCGGCAGGTAGCCCCAGCGCTTGTTCTCGGTGAGGAACCAGAGGTCGTGGCTCTGGAACGGATAGGAGGCGTGGTCGTCCCAGTAGCGCATCTGCTCGGGATGGTTCTCGATGACCTTGCCGGTGCCGTAGGCGAAGTTGCCCTTCATGCGGTCGACGATGTCCTTGTAGGGCGCGCCGATCCACTTGCGTTGCGAGCAGATCTTTGCCACTTCTTCCTTGTTCTCGGCCTTCTCGCAGAACTGTTGGGCTTCCATGATCGCCATGGTCAGCGCCTTGGCCGCGTTGGGGTTGGCCGCCACGTAGTCGCTGCGCAGGGCGAAGGCCTTCTCCGGATGGTTGTGCCACAGCTCGCCGGTGGTGTTGGCGGTGTAGCCGATCTTCTGGTTGATCAGCTGGGCGTTCCACGGTTCGCAGACGCAGAAGGTGTCCATGCTGCCGACCTTCATGTTGGCGACCATTTGCGCTGGCGGCACGACGATGGTGTTGATGTCGGCGTTCGGGTCGATGCCGCCGGCGGCCAGCCAGTAGCGCATCCACAGGTCGTGGGTGCCGCCGGGGAAGGTCACTGCGGCGCTGACCTTCTTGCCGCCGGCCTTCTTCGCCTCCAACGCCGCCTTGAACGGCGTGCTGTCGAGGCCGATCTTCAGATCGCGATACTCCTCGCCCACCGAGATGCACTGCCCGGCCAGGTTGAGCCGCGCGAGGATCGACATGGGCACCGGCTGGTTGTTCGGCGTGACGATGCCGGCGCTGATCAGGTAGGGCATGGGCGTGAGGATGTGCGCGCCATCGATGCCATTCTTCGCCGAGCCGAGCACCAGGTTGTCGCGGGTGGTGCCCCAGGAAGACTGCTTGAGCACCTCGACCTCGGTCATCCCGTACTTGGCGAAGAAGCCTTTCTCCGCGGCGACGAACAGCGGTGCGGCGTCGGTCAGGGCGATGAAGCCGAGCTTGGCCTTGCTGGTTTCCACGTCACCGCCCGCAGCCCAGGCGGCCGAACGCATGCCCAGGGACATGCCGCCGAACAGGGCGACCCCGCTGGCGGCGATGATCGAATGCTTGAGGAAGCTGCGGCGCGAGGCCAGGGTCAGGTCGCTGGGCTGGTCGTTGTTCGGCTTGTCGGTCATGGTCGAATTTCCTTTGGGCGAAAAAAAACGGCGCCACACCGCCCGGCTGGAGCCGGAGAGCGTGGACACCGTTGTCCTGAAAAGTCAGTTGTGGAAGCCGAGCGATCCGGCCTTGAACGGGTCATTGCGAAAGCTGTGCCAGGGTGCACTGGAGGCGCCCGTCGGCGCCGCCGGAATGCTCGAGCGACAGGCTGGTAGGTAGGTAAATCAGGCACTTGGCTCGCGCAGTCGAGGCGCAAGGTTGGCGCGCCGGCGAGGCGAGTCGCCGCCGTCGGCGAGCTGAATGAGCAGGTCGGCTTGCGGGTCACTGCACAGTCGCGGGGCAGGGCGGGCTCCCTGGCGGCACGGCGTGCCTGTTTTCAGTGCCGGCAACGCTGGCCGCGTGCGGCCGTGTTCGCCGAACCGTCCAACGCCAGCAGGCGCTGCGCGACTTCCTCCAGGCGCAGGCCCTGGTTCATGGCTGCCTGACGCAGCCGGCCGTAGGCCTCGCCTTCCGAGCAGCCCTGCTGGCGCATCAGCTGCTGCTTGGCACGCTCCACCTGCTTGCGCTCGTCCAGCGCCTGGCGTGCCTCGCGCAACTCCTCATTGAGGCCCTGCAGGCGCACGCTCTGGGTCAGCAGCAGCTCCAGCGTCGAGCGCGCCACCATCGCGGTCATGCCATCCGGCGGTGGCGTGTCGAGGTCGCTGGCCTGCACGCTGAACAGCTTGGCCTGCTCGGCGGCGGCGTGCATGTCGGCGATGCCGTCGAGCAGCTTGCGATGGCTCTGCAGGTCCTTGCGGATGCGCTCGATGCTCTGCCGGCACTGCTGCAGCAGGTCCTGCTCCAGGCGCGTCTCGACATGTTTCATGGCGTCGATGCGGCCGGTGTGCAGCTCGAACCAGAGTTCGCCCAGCTGCGCCTCGACCGCCGCGCCCGGGCTGGTCCGGCGGGCGATGTCGCGCAAGCGGCAGGCGTTGATATTGGTATCGCTGGCACACAGGGCTTGCCATAGCGCCTGCGCCGCCGGGCTGGCGAAGCGGCTGAAGGTGTCGAAGCAACGCTCCTGCCCTTCGAGCAGGTGCTCCAGGCGCTCCAGCATGTCGGCGCGGAAATAGCCGCTGGCGAAGCCGACTACCCCCAGTGCGCGCTCCTGGCCGGCCAGCTCCTTGCCCTGCATGAAGTTGAACAGTGCCACCAGGCAGCGCGTGATGTGCGGATCGGAAGCGGTGTCAGCGGCTTCGAAGACGACGGCCAGCAGCCCGCCGATCAGGCGTACCAGCGTCGCCGTGGCGTCCTGCATGCTGATGGCGTGCTCGCGGATGCGTCGGCGCAGCGCGGGCAGCTCGTCCAGGCTGTGCAGGGCATAGGCGATGCGGGTGAACAGCCGGGTCTTGTCCGCCGCGCTGACCGCCTCCAGGTCGATGCGGTCCAGATCCTGGCGCACCGCACGCTCCAGCGCCTCGGCCTCCAGGCTCAGCGCATCCAGCTGCTGGCGCTGGCGAGCGGCATTGCCGCCGAGGTAGATGTTCGAATAGCCGCGTTCCTTCTGCAGCGCGTGAACCAGCTGGCTGATGCGCGTGACCAGCTCGCAGGTGCGGGTCAGATCCTCCAGGCCGAGCAGTTCGCTGCGCCGGGAGGCGAGCATGAAGCGCAGGGTCGCAGGCATTTTCCGTCCGTGCATGGGCGGCACCTCGGCGGTTGGACGACCAGCTTCCTGCAAGATGCAGTCCAGCCGCCCGGCGCATATCCGCGCCCGGGCGTTTGCGCCTATAATGAGCCCCTTTTCGCCCCACGATCAGCGGAGCTGTTGATGTCCGAACGTACGGCTTGCGTAGAGCGCAACACCCTGGAAACCCAGGTCAAGGTCACCATCAATCTCGATGGCACCGGCAAGGCGCGCTTCGCCATCGGTGTGCCTTTCCTCGAGCACATGCTCGACCAGATCGCCCGTCACGGGTTGATCGACCTGGATATCGAATGCAACGGCGACCTGCACATCGACGACCACCACACCGTCGAGGATGTCGGCATTACCCTCGGCCAGGCCTTCGCCAAGGCCATCGGCGACAAGAAAGGCATGACCCGCTACGGGCACGCCTACGTGCCGCTGGACGAGGCGCTGTCGCGGGTGGTGATCGACTTCTCCGGGCGTCCCGGGCTGACCATGCACGTGCCTTACACCCGTGCGGTGGTCGGCAAGTTCGACGTCGACCTGTTCCAGGAATTCTTCCAGGGCTTCGTCAACCACGCCCTGGTGACCCTGCACATCGACAACCTGCGCGGAACCAACACCCACCACCAGATCGAGACGGTGTTCAAGGCCTTCGGCCGCGCGCTGCGCATGGCCATCGAGCTCGATCCGCGCATGGCCGGGCAGATGCCGTCGACCAAGGGGTGCCTGTAATGCAGACCGTTGCCGTCATCGACTACGGCATGGGCAACCTGCATTCGGTGGCCAAGGCGCTGGAGCATGTCGGCGCTGGCCGCGTGCTGATCACCAGCGATGCGCAGGTCATCCGTGAAGCCGACCGCGTGGTGTTTCCCGGCGTCGGCGCGATTCGCGACTGCATGGCCGAGATTCGCCGGCTGGGCTTCGACGAGCTGGTCCGCGAGGTCAGCCAGGACCGCCCGTTTCTCGGTATCTGCGTCGGTATGCAGGCCCTCATGGAGCGCAGCGAGGAGAACGACGGCGTCGACTGCATCGGCCTGTTTCCCGGCCAGGTGCGCTTCTTCGGCAAGGATCTGGTTGAGGACGGCGAGCACCTGAAGGTGCCGCACATGGGCTGGAACGAGGTCAAGCAGGCGGTGGATCACCCGCTCTGGCACGCGATCCCGGACAATGGCCGCTTCTACTTCGTGCACAGCTATTACATCGAGGCCGGCAACCCGCGCCAGGTGGTCGGCCGCGGCCACTACGGCAAGGACTTCGCCGCCGCGCTGGCAGAAGGCTCGCGCTTTGCCGTGCAGTTCCACCCGGAAAAGAGCCATACCCACGGCCTGCAGCTGCTGCAGAACTTCGCCGCCTGGGATGGCCGCTGGTAAATGAGCCGGGCCAAGCTCAAGCCGCCGGTCCTGACGCTGGATGCCGCTCAGGAGCAGGCGGCGCAACAGGTCATCAAGCGCTTTCTGCAAGAGCGGTTCGAACTCGAGCTGGGCTCGTTCGAGGCGCAAGAAATGCTCGATCTGTTCGCCCGGGAAATCGCGCCGCTGTATTACAACAAGGCGATCTTCGACGTGCAGAGCCACCTGAAGGAGCGGTTCGAGAGCATCGAAAGCGACTTGTGGGCACTCGAGAAGAGCTGACCCTTAACCGACACTTGATTTGAACAGGTTCAAGCCATGCTGATTATCCCCGCTATCGATCTCAAGGACGGCGCCTGCGTACGTCTGCGCCAGGGCCTGATGGACGACGCCACGGTGTTCTCCGATGACCCGGTGGCCATGGCTGCCAAGTGGGTCCAGGCCGGCTGCCGCCGCCTGCATCTGGTCGACCTCAACGGGGCCTTCGAAGGCCAGCCGGTCAACGGCGAAGTGGTCACCGCCATTGCCAAGCGTTACCCGGACCTGCCGATCCAGATCGGCGGCGGCATCCGTACCCTGGAAACCATCGAGCACTACGTGCGCGCCGGTGTCAGCTACGTGATCATCGGCACCAAGGCGGTGAAAGAGCCGCAGTTCGTTACCGAGGCCTGCCGCGCCTTCCCGGGCAAGGTGATCGTCGGTCTGGACGCCAAGGACGGCTTCGTCGCCACCGATGGCTGGGCGGAAGTCTCCAGCGTGCAGGCCGTCGATCTGGCCCGCCGTTTCGAGGCCGATGGCGTCTCGGCGATCGTCTACACCGACATCGCCAAGGACGGCATGATGCAGGGCTGCAACGTCGAGGCCACCGTGGCCCTGGCCAACGCCAGCCGTATCCCGGTGATCGCGTCCGGTGGCATCCACAACATCGGCGACATCCAGAAGCTGCTCGACACCAACACCTCGGGCATCATCGGAGCCATTACCGGCCGCGCCATCTATGAAGGCACGCTGGATGTGGCCGAGGCGCAGGCGCTCTGCGACCTCAAGCTGAAAGACGAGTAAGCCGTAAGGCGGACCACGGCTCCACGTGCCGCCATGCATTCGGTGACCCGGCGGATAGCGCCATGCGGCCCTGTCCGCCCTACGAGAGAGATCGACCATGGCCCTGGCCAAACGCATCATTCCCTGCCTCGACGTGGACAACGGCCGCGTGGTCAAGGGCGTCCAGTTCGAGAACATCCGCGACGCCGGTGACCCGGTGGAGATCGCCCGGCGCTACGACGAGCAGGGCGCCGACGAGATCACCTTCCTCGACATCACCGCCAGCGTCGACAACCGCGATACCACGCTGCATACCGTCGAGCGCATGGCCAGCCAGGTGTTCATCCCTCTGACCGTGGGTGGGGGCGTGAGGACCGTGCAGGACATCCGCAACCTGCTCAATGCGGGAGCCGACAAGGTCTCGATCAACACCGCCGCGGTGTTCAACCCGGACTTCGTCGGCGAGGCCGCGGACCGTTTTGGCTCACAGTGCATCGTGGTCGCCATCGACGCCAAGAAGGTCTCTGCGCCAGGCGAGCCGGGCCGCTGGGAAATCTTCACCCACGGCGGCCGCAAGCCCACCGGGCTGGACGCGGTTGAATGGGCGAAGAAGATGGAAGCCCTCGGCGCCGGCGAGATCCTGCTCACCAGCATGGATCAGGACGGTGTGAAGAGCGGCTACGACCTGGGCGTCACCCGCGCCATCAGCGAAGCGTTGTGCATCCCGGTGATCGCGTCGGGGGGCGTCGGCAACCTGCAGCACCTGGCCGATGGCATCCTCGAGGGCAAAGCCGACGCGGTACTGGCGGCCAGCATCTTTCACTTCGGCGAGTACACGGTGCCGGAGGCCAAGGCCTACCTGGCCGCTCGCGGCATCGTGATGCGTTGATCGCGGCGCGCCGCCGACACGGCTGACGCGCTACAAGGACACGCCCGCTGCTGTTGCGGGCGAGCAATCAGGAGATTCTCATGCTCAAGACCATCGCTTCCATTGCCAGTGCGTTGCTGTTCGGCGTCTCGCTGGCTCATGCCCAGGCCCCGGCGAAGATCGACCTGCTGACGGAGAACTTTCCGCCCTACAACATGGCGGCCGACGGCAAGAACTTCGCCCGCGATGAAAACATCAGCGGTATCGCGGTGGACATCGTGCGCGAGATGTTCAAGCGCGCCGGGGTCGATTACACGCTGACACTGCGTTTCCCCTGGGAGCGCATCTACGGCATGGCGCTGGAGCAGGCCAACTACGGGGTGTTCGTCACCGCGCGGCTGCCCGAGCGGGAAGAGCTGTTCAAGTGGGTCGGCCCCATCGGCCCGGACGACTGGGTACTGCTGGCCCGTGGCGACAGTCCGATCAACCTGACCAGCCTGGACCAGGCCCGCCAGTACACGGTCGGCGCCTACAAGGGTGACGCCATCGCCGAGCACCTGGAGGGCCAGGGTCTGCAGCCGGTGCTTGCCCTGCGTGATCAGGAGAACGTGAAAAAGCTGCTCGACGGCAAGATCGACCTCTGGGCCACGGGCGACCCGGCCGGCCGCTACCTGGCCCGACAGGAAGGCGTGACCGGGCTCAAGCGCGTGCTGCGCTTCGACAGCGCCGAACTCTACCTGGCGCTGAACAAGCAGGTGGCCGACGAGACGGTGCAGAAGCTGCAGCAGGCACTGGACCAGATGCGCCGCGAAGGCGTGATCGACGAGATCAACGCGCGCTATCTCTGAGTTGCTTCCTCTCGCCTGACGCGTTTGCCGCGTCAGGCGGGTGATGGCGGCGCGCCAGTAGGGTGCGTCGCACACGCCTCTCGCGCCGTTCTGGCGCACCCATCGTGTTCTTGTCAGCCACCGCCCGAGTACCGCGGCGGTGCTGCTGCGCTGGTTCGCATCTTGCTTTCGACCGCTTCGGCCATGATCCGCGGAGGGGCGGATCGGGAATCAGAACCAGGGAGCGAGCCATGCTTAAACGAATCCTAGCCGCCATCGTGCTGCTGCTCTGCAGTCATGCCCATGCCGAGCTGCCCGACGACTATCGCGTCGTGCTGCTGACCGAGAACTTTCCACCTTTCAACATGGCCGAGGACAACAAGAACTACGCGGCCGATGCAAAGATCCATGGCATCAACGCCGACATCGTTCGCGAGATGTTCCGCCGTGCGAACATCCGCTACGAGCTCAGCCTGCGCTTTCCCTGGGATCGCATCTACAAGCAGGTGCTCGAACAGCCCGATCAGGGGCTGTTTTCCACCACCTTCACTGCCGAGCGCGAGCCGCAGTTCAAGTGGGTCGGGCCCCTGGCGAGCATCAGCTGGGTGCTGCTGGCGCCAGCGGACAGCTCTCTGCAGCTGACCGGGTTGGAACAGGCACGCAGCCTGCGCATCGGTGCATACAAGAACGACGCGGTGAGCCAGCATCTGGAGCGCCTGGGGCTGGCGCCGATCAATTCGCTGCGCGACCAGGAGAACATCGGCAAGCTGCTCAAGGGCCAGATCGATGTCTGGGCCACTGCCGATCCGGTCGGCCCCTATCTGGCCAAGCAGGAAGGTGTGACCGGGCTGAAGCCGGTGCTGCGTTTCAATGAGGCGCGATTGTTCCTTGCGCTCAATCGGGCGACGCCGGACGAGGTGGTCGAGCGCTTGCAGCGGGCGCTCGATGCGATGCGTGCCGATGGCACGGTGGACGGCATGCTGCGTCGCTACCTCTGATTTCAGCGGTAGATACCGCCGCGACCGTGGGCGGCCATGGCGCGATTGCCGCGCGTGGCGATCATCTGGCCAACGTCCACCCACTCGATGCCCTGCGCAGTCAGGCGCGGCAGTTCCCGCTCCAGGAGCGCCAGCGTGCTCTCGTGGGGGTGGCCGATGATCACCACCGAACCCTGCTTGCGCGCAAGCGCGATCGCGGCCTGGAACCGCTCGGCCACCGCAGCGGGGGATGGGTCGTCATCGAGAAAGATATCCCGCGACAGGCTCGCCAGCGCGGTGCGCTGCGCGCTGGCAGCGGCCACGGTGCGAGGGCTGGTGCGGCTGTCGAGGAAGAACAGATGACGACGCTGCAGCTCGCCCATCAACCAGGTCATGGCTTGCGGCTGCTCGGTCATGGCGCTGCCCATGTGATTGTTCAACCCGCGCACGTGGGGCACGGCGGCCAGCGCAGCGTCAAGGCGGCGTGCCAGCTCGTCGTGGGGTAGTTGCGGATGCCAGGCGAAGCGGCCACCGGCGGGCGCCATCGGCATGTGCAGCATTACCGTCTTGCCGGCGCGATGGGCCTGTTCGGCCAATTCCGCGGCGTGGCGCGTATCGGGCAGGATGGCCAATGCGACCGGCCCGGGCAGCTGCAGCACGCGGCGGTCGCGTGCGGGGTTCTGGCCGAGGTCGTCGATGATCAGGGTCAGACTGGGCCGCGCGGCGACGCGCCGGTCTGCATCGGCTTCGTCTGCAAACCCTGGCTGCCCGGCCAGCGCCAGGAGCAGCGCCAGGCCGGCCGTCCAGCGCGGCACGCTCATTGGCCGCGGGTGAGGTTCAATCCCTTGAGCAGGTTCAGCGCCTGACCGAGCTGGTAGTCATCGTCCTGCGGCCGATCCGAGTCGCTGGCGATCTGCGTGCTGGTTGGCCGATCCGGGCCGCCGTTGCCATTGCCCAGATGCCCGGCCAGATCCGCTTCGCGGAAGCCTTCGGCAGCCTGTTCGCGGGTCAGCTTGGCACGTTCGACGACGATATCCGGCTCGATGCCCTGGGCCTGGATCGAGCGGCCCTTGGGCGTGTAGTAGAGCGCCGTGGTGAGCTTGAGCGCGCGATCGTTGTTCAGCGGCAGCACGGTCTGCACCGAGCCCTTGCCGAAGCTGTCGGTGCCCATGACCACCGCCCGCTTGTGATCCTGCAGGGCGCCGGCCACGATCTCCGAGGCCGAGGCGCTACCGCCATTGATCAGCACGACCAGCGGCACCCCTTCGCTGGCATCGGCCGTATCGGCGTTGAAGCGCAGCTCGGAATTGGCGATGCGGCCCTTGGTGTAGACGATCAGGCCCTTGGTGAGGAAGTGATCGGAAATCTCCACCGCGGCCTGCAGCACGCCGCCGGGGTTGTTGCGCAGGTCCAGCACCAGGCCGTTGAGCTTCTTGCCGCCATTGTCCTTCTTCAGCTTGGCCAGCGCCTTGCCGACCTCCTCGCCGGAGTTGACCTGGAACTGGGTGACACGCAGGTACCCGTAACCGGGCTCCAGCAGCTGGCTCTTGACGCTGCGCACCTTGATCACCGCACGGGTCAGCTTGACGTCGAACGGCTGGCCGCCTTCGCGTACCAGCGTCAGGCTGATGGTGCTGCCGGGTTTGCCGCGCATCTTGGCGATGGCGTCCATCATCGACAGACCCTTGGTCGGCTGCCCGTCGATCTTGACGATCAGGTCGCCGGCTTCGATGCCGGCCTTGGATGCCGGCGTATCGTCGATCGGCGACACCACCTTGATGAAGCCGTCCTCCATGCCGACCTCGATGCCCAGCCCGCCGAATTCGCCGCTGGTGCTTTCCTGCAGCTCGGCAAAGGCTTCTGGCTCGAGATAGGCCGAGTGCGGATCGAGGTTGCTGAGCATGCCCTTGATGGCGTTTTCTAGCAGGGTCTTGTCATCCACCGGCTCGACATAGGCCGCCTTGATGCGGTCCAGGACCTCGGCGAAGGTGCGCAGCTCGTCCAGCGGCAGCGGTGCCTTGGAACTTGGTACTGCAGCCGCTTCCGCCGGAGGCTGCTGGGCCCAGGCACCGCCTTGCATGCCTAGCAGGATGGCCAGGGCGAGCGTGGAAGGGCGGGCGAAACGGCGCAGGTGCAACATGTCGAACTCCAGTAATGAGAGGGCACGCCAGGTGGACCGGGTGGCTCGGCGGGGCCGGATGCCGCCCTCGGTCAGCCTTGCGCGCGGCACCATTGGGCAGGGTCGCTGGGGCGACCGTGCTGACGAATGGCGAAATACAGTGCGGCGGTTTCCTGGCCGCCGCTGGTGCCTACCGTGGCAATCGGGTCGCCGGCCTTGACGATGTCGCCGGCGTCCCGCAGCAGGCTCTGGTTGTGTCCGTAAAGGCTCAGGTAACCGTTGCCGTGATCGAGGATCACCAGCAGGCCGGCACCGCGCAACCAGTCGGCGAACACCACCCGGCCGCCATGCACGGCACGGACCTGGGTGCCGGCATTGGCGCCGATCAGTACGCCGTCCCACTTGGTTCGAGCATCGCCGCCGCGTGGAGTGCCGTAGCGGGCGACGAGACGTCCGTCCACCGGCCAGGGCAGTTTACCTTTGGCCTGGGCGAACGGCCCGCCAAAGCTGCCACCGGCGCTGGATACCAGCGGGCCACTCGGCGCGGAGCTGCCGCTGGGCCTGGCTTGTTGTTGCTGCTGCTGACGCTGGCGTTCGGCAAGCAGTTCGCGCTGACGAGCCTCCTCGGCCTCGCGTGCCTGACGGGCCAGCGTCTCTTCGATGGTCTTGAGCACCCGCTCGAACTGCGCCTGTTCCTGGCGGCGAGCCTGCAGCCGCTGCTCTCGGCTGGACAGGTCGCTGTTCAGCTTGGCCAGTGCCTGCTGGCGCTCCTTGCGCACTTCGGCCAGCTGATCGCGGCGCTCCAGCAGGCCGTCCTTCTTCTCGGCGAGCAGGTTCTGCTGCGCTTCGATGTCGGCCTCGACGTTGGCCAGCTGGCGCAGTGTCTCGTTGAAGCTGTCGAGCTGCTCGAGGCGGGCCTTGTTGAGATAGTCGTAATAGGTGAGGGTGCGACTGAATTTTTCCGGGTTCTGCTGATTGAGCAGCAGCTTGAGGTATTCCTGGCGACCGTTCTGATAGGCGGCGCGGGCCTGCAGGCCGATCAGGCGCTGCTGTTCCAGGCGAGCACCTTCGAGGGTGGTCTTCTCCTCGTTCAGGCGCTCCAGCTCGGCCTCGCTGCGGTCGATTTCCTGCTGCAGGGTGTCGACCTGCTTTTCCAGCTGGCCCATCTCGCTTTCGGTGGTCTGCAGCTGTTTCTGGACGCCGGATTTCTCCTGCTCGATCTGCTTGAGCAGCTTCTGCAGTTCGGCGATGTCCTGGCGGGCGGCTTCGATCTGCTGGCGCGCGGCGGCGCGCTCGTCCGCCACGGCCGGGCCGAGCAGGCAGAGAAAGGCGAGAGCGAGGAATGTACGAGGCATGGAGGGCTGTCAACCGAGGGTTATGACCGGCGTAGTATGCCTAAAAAGCGGACGGGAAGCTTGAGGCCCGTCGCGGGAAGCGAAGGCGTGCGCCCCCGGCTTCCCGCCGGCACCCGTCAGTTGAGTTCGACGATGGAGCGGCCGGTCATTTCCTGCGGAACCGGCATGCCCAGCAGGGTCAGCATGGTCGGCGCGACGTCGGCCAGTACGCCGCCTTCGCGGATCGAGACGTTGCGCTTGCCGATATAGATGAAGGGCACCGGCTCGCAGGTATGCGCGGTATGCGCCTGCCCGGTCATGGCGTCTTCCATCTGCTCGACGTTGCCGTGGTCGGCGGTCAGCAGGGCTTCGCCGCCGACCTTGTCCAGCGCCTCGACGATGCGACCGACGCAGCTGTCCAGGCACTCCACCGCCTTGACCGCCGCTTCGAACACGCCGGTATGGCCGACCATGTCGCCGTTGGCGTAGTTGACGACGATGACGTCGTAGCGCTGGTTCTCGATGGCCTCGACGATGCGGTCGGTGACCTCCGGCGCGCTCATTTCCGGCTTGAGGTCATAGGTGGCAACCTGCGGCGAAGGAATCAGGATGCGCTCCTCGCCGGGGAAGGGTTCCTCGCGGCCGCCGGAGAAGAAGAAGGTGACGTGGGCGTACTTCTCGGTTTCGGCGATGCGCAGCTGGGTCTTGCCGTTGTTGGCCAGATACTCGCCGAGCACGTTGGTCAGCGCTTCCGGGGCGAAAGCGGCGGGCGCGGGAATGCTCGCGGCGTACTGGGTGAGCATGACGAACTCGGCCAGTTGCGGCGCCCGGGCACGCTCGAATTCCTTGAAACCGGGTTCGACAAAGCAGCGGGTCAGCTCGCGGGCGCGGTCGGCGCGGAAGTTCATGAACACCACGGCGTCACCGTCTTCGACACGTACCGGCTCGCCGATGCCGGTGGCCTTGACGAACTCGTCGCTCTCGCCGCGCTCGTAGGCGGCGATCAGGCCGTCCACCGCGTAGTCGGAGCGGTACTCGGCCTTGCCGTCGACGATCAGCTCGTAGGCCTGCTGCACGCGGTCCCAGCGGTTGTCGCGGTCCATGGCGAAGTAGCGGCCGATCAGGCTGGCGATACGGCCCTTACCCAGGCGGGTGAAGGTGGCCTGGAGCAGTTCGATGGAGCTTTGCGCGCTCTTCGGCGGGGTGTCGCGGCCGTCGAGGAAGGCGTGCAGGTAGATCTTCTCGGCGCCGCGCTGGGCCGCCAGCTCGGCCATGGCGACCAGATGATCCTGGTGGCTGTGCACGCCACCGTCGGAAAGCAGGCCGAGGATGTGCACCGCCTTGCCGGCACCTACGGCCTTGTCGACCGCAGCGCAGATGGTCGGGTTGGCGAAGAATTCGCCGTCGCGGATCGCCTTGGTCACCCGGGTGAAGTCCTGATACACCACGCGCCCGGCACCCAGGTTCATGTGGCCGACCTCGGAGTTGCCCATCTGCCCGTCCGGCAGACCGACATCCATGCCGCTGCCGGAGATCAGTCCGTGTGGCTGAGTCGCCAGCAGACGATCGTAGACCGGCTTGCGCGCGGCATAGATGGCATTGAAATCCGGGCTGTCGCTGTGCCCGAAGCCATCGAGAATGATCAGTACCAGAGGTTTGGGCGCGGCGGTAGGGGCGACGGGCATGCTTTCGGGCTCCTTGCACGGGGGCGGAAAAGGGCGGCCAGTCTACTGGCTGGCCGTGGCGAGGTCACGAATCATCAGGGTTCAGCCACTCGGAGGGGCTGTGTATACTGGCCCGCATTTTATCGTCCGGGTACCCGTTGATGCTCGCTAACCTGATTGAATTTGTCTCTAACCACTATGTACTCAGCAGCCTGTTCGTGGCGCTGTTGATCCTTCTGTTCATCACCGAGACACGCAAGGGTGGCAAGAGCCTGAGCAATCGCGAACTGACGGCACTGGTCAACAGTGGCGAGGGCGTGGTGTTGGACGTGCGCGCCAAGAAGGAGTTCGACGCCGGCCATATCGTCGATGCATTGAACATTCCCTACGAGAAACTGGTCAGCCGCACAGGCGAGCTGGAAAAGCACAAGGCCAAGACCATCATCGTGGTCGACGCCATGGGGCAGCACGCCGGAACGGCCTGCCGTGAGCTGCAGAAGGCAGGCTTCACCGCCGCCAAGTTGTCGGGAGGGATTTCCAGCTGGCGCGGCGACAATCTGCCAGTGGTCAAGTAATCATGCCCAACGTCGTCATCTATACCACCGCCTGGTGCCCGTTCTGCATCCGCGCCAAGGCGCTGCTCGATCGCAAGGGTGTCGCCTACGAGGAAATTCCCGTGGATGGCAACCCGACCCTGCGCGCCGAGATGGCCAGCAAGGCCGGACGCACCTCGGTGCCGCAGATATGGATCGGCGACAAGCACGTCGGCGGCTGCGATGAGCTGCACGCTCTGGAGCGCGCCGGACGCCTCGACCCGTTGCTGCAGGCCTGAGGCCGGCACCGCGGGTCCGCGAACAATTCAAACGACACGCACAACTGGATAGAAGGTTGCAGAAATGACCGAACAAGCTAACAACGGCGGCGCAGCGTCGCAGAACGAACAGGGTGCGCAGTTCTCCCTGCAGCGCATCTACGTCCGCGACCTGTCCTTCGAAGCGCCGAAGAGCCCGGAAATTTTCCGTCAGGAATGGAATCCGAGTGTCGCGCTGGACCTGAACACCAAGCAGAAGCAGTTGGAAAGCGACTTCTACGAAGTGGTGCTGACCCTCTCGGTCACCGTCAAGACCGGTGAGGAAGTGGCCTTCATCGCCGAGGTGCAGCAGGCCGGCATTTTCCTGATCAAGGGCCTGGAAGCGGCTGCGATGAGCCACACGCTTGGTGCGTTCTGCCCGAACATCCTCTTCCCGTATGCCCGCGAAGCGCTGGACAGCCTGGTGACCCGCGGCTCCTTCCCGGCGCTGATGCTGGCTCCGGTGAATTTCGATGCGCTCTACGCCCAGGAAATGGCGCGCATGCAGAGCGCCGGCGAGGCACCCGCCACCGCCCATTGATCCGATCGGATCGTGCAGGAAGCGTCTGACGCTTCCTGCAGTCCCCTAGGTGCGTTCTTAGCGCACCTGCACCACCAGCTTGCCCACAGCCTTGCGCTGACCCAGCGTGGCGATGGCCTGGCCGGCTTCCTCCAGCGTGAAGCGTTGCGACACCAGCGGCTTGAGCTTGCCTTCGGCGTGCCAGGCGAACAGCTGGCGGAAATTCGCAGCGTTGTCCTGCGGCTGGCGTTGGGCGAAGGCGCCCCAGAACACGCCGATCAGTGCCGCACCCTTGAGCAGCGGCAGGTTGGCCGGTAGTGCCGGGATATCGCCGCCGGCGGCAAAGCCGACCACCAGCATGCGACCGTTCCAGGCGATGCTGCGGAAGGCCTCCTCGAACAGCTTGCCGCCCACCGGGTCGTAGATCACATCCACGCCCTGGCCGCCGGTAAGTTCCTTCAGGCGCTCCTTCAGGCTCACTTCGCTGTAGTTGATCAGCTCGTCGGCGCCGGCATTCTTCGCCACCTCCAGCTTCTCGGCGCTGGAGGCCGCGGCAATCACCCGGGCGCCCATGGCCTTGCCGATCTCCACGGCAGCCAGGCCGACACCACCGGAGGCGCCCAGTACCAGCAGGGTTTCACCGGGCTGCAGGTTGGCGCGCTGCTTGAGCGCGTGCATCGAGGTGCCGTAGGTCATGCTGAAGGCGGCGGCGGTGGTGAAGTCCATGCTCGGCGGAATCGGCAGCGCGTTGCTGCCGGCCACCGCCACCTGCTCGGCGAAGCTGCCCCAGCCGGTCAGCGCCATGACCCGGTCGCCCACCTTCAGGTGACTGACCTTTTCGCCGACCGCAGCGACCACTCCGGCCGCCTCGCCGCCGGGCGAAAACGGAAACGGCGGCTTGAACTGGTATTTGCCCTCGATCATCAACGTGTCCGGGAAATTGACCCCGGCAGCATGCACGTCGAGCAGGATCTCGCTCGGTTTGATCTGAGGGGAGGGGGCATCTTCGACAACCAGGCTTTCGGGCGGGCCGAAGCTTTTGCACAGGACGGCTTTCATCGCTTTTCCTTGTTCGACTGGTCGGACGCTTGCCGCCCGACATGGGATGGCTCGACTGCTCAGGGCTTTCAGTCTAGGAGCGCTACGTGGCGAGGCAATCAGCATCGCTCGCTGTAATGGCGGCGTATAAGTGGCAGGCGGTAGTGCAACGGCTTGGGCGTTGTGCTGTGACTGGTTATGCTGGCAGGGTTTCCTCTCTGGAGCCGCAGCGCGTGAGATACCTATTTTCGATGTTTTTCTGCCTGGCAGTTGCCGGAGCCGTTCAAGCCAATGAGTCGGCCGATGAGTCCGCTGCTCCACAGACCCTCTATTACGCGCTGACGCCGGCGATGGTAGGCAACTATGCCTCCGGCGAGCGACTCAAGTACTTCAAGGCCGACGTGGCGCTGCGTATTTCCAGCAAGGAGGTGGAGGATCGGGTCAAGCACCACGAGCCGCTGATCCGCCATCAGCTGGTGATGCTGTTCTCCGAGCAGACCGACGAGACGCTGGGCAGTGTCGAGGCCAAGGAGCTCTTGCGTCAGGAGGCATTGAAACAGGTGCGCGAAGTGCTCGAGCAGGAAGAGGGCAAGCCTCTGGTCGACGATCTGCTGTTCAACAACCTGATCATCCAGTAGCTCAGCGCATCGCCAGGATCGCTTGCCACTCGGTGTCGCTTACCGGCATGACCGATAGGCGGCTGCCTTTTTTCACCAGTGCCAGTTCCCGCAGCGCCGGGTTAGCTTTGAGCCGAGCCAGCGCGAGGGGAGTCGAGAAGGCTTCGACAAACTCGACGTCCACGGCACTCCAGGGGTTGGCTTCGCTGCTGGCCTTGCCATCGTGATAGGGGCTTTCGGGGTCCAGGGCGGTAGGGTCGGGGTAGGCGCTGCGGATGACCCGGCCGACTCCGGCGATGCCCGGCTCGGCGCAGCTGGAGTGATAGAAGAAGAAATGATCCCCCTCCTGCATCTGGCGCAGGAAGTTACGCGCCTGATAGTTGCGTACGCCATCCCAGCGTCCGTGGCCCAGTTTTTTCAGGTCCTGGATGGAAAATTCATCGGGTTCGGACTTCATTAACCAGTAAGGCATGAACCTTGCTCTCCGTTCGTTCGGTTCGATCAGACCATGATGGCAAAATCTCCGACAATCGGCTGCAATACGGATTTGCGCAGTGCCGAGGCTTCACGGAAAATGCCGCGGCTGTAAGGTGGCCTATCGAGTCCTAGAACGATAAATCACATCGACTCGACGCAAGCATTTCGCCTGGTAGGGGGAGGCGAACACACATGAAACGCAAGCCCGATATTCTCTGGATTCTGGTCTTCATCTTCGGCCTGGGCGTAGTCACCACCGGCTATACGCAGAGCCTGTGGGAGCGCAACGACGGCGCCGCGGGCATGGCCCCGGTGATCCAGGTGCAGCAGACCCAGCAACGCTGACCGAGCGCCGCATGGACGCGGCGTTTCAGCGCTCGACGTACCAGCCCCGGTCCGTCACCGTACCCAAGAGGGGTACATCCCAGCTCTCCAGCGGCAGTCGATCGACTCGCTGGCATTCATGGGCCAGGCCCAGAAGCGTCGGTTTGTGACTATTTTTGCGCCTGGCGCGGTACGCGAGGCTGCGATCATAGAACCCGCCGCCCATGCCCAGCCGCCCGCCATTCCCATCGAAACCCACCAATGGCATCAACAGCAGGTCCAGCGCCCAGACGCGACGCTGTCGAGCGGTTCGAATCACGGGTTCGAAGATGCCGAAGCGGTTGCGCCGCAGCCGCTCGCCGGGCTCGATGCGCTGGAACACCATGCGCGTGCGCGGCCATGGGTTGAGTACCGGCAGATAGGTCGCCTTGCCCCGGCGTTGCGCGGCGCGCAGCAGCAGGCGTGGATCGATCTCGCCGTCGTTGGACAGATACAGGGCGATATGCCGGGCGCGACGAAAGAGCGGGTGATGGCTGAGTTGCCGGTAGAGGCGGCGGGCGGCGTGGCGTTGCTGGGCGGGAGAGAGTTGGCGCCGGGTCTGGCGCAGCTTGCGACGCAGCACCGGGCGCGAGAGGCCTTCGGCTACGATCATCGGAAGTGGCTCCCCAGCATGCCGCTGCCAGCGTAGGCCCTTGAACCCGAGAGTTCAAGGTGGCGACTACAGAGTACCTTAAGGCTTTCCGTCAGGCGGACATGCACACCGGCACCACGTGTAGCCTCCATGGTGTTGCTTATCGGGAGAGGGTCATCGCCGACTGGCGAACATGCCAGGGAGTTGGCCGCAGTATACCTCAACAATCCGGCCTCTGGTCCCGGTTCATCGGGAACCCTGGCGCCGGGCCGGCGACAGGCGGAACGAGCGTCGCGTGAGTCCTGCCACTGCACAGGGCGCCACTCGGTCGGCAACACCGCCAATCAGTTGCCGGATGGGTTGGGGTCGGTGGCCAGGGCGCTGTCCACGCGCTCCAGCAGCATGCGTACGTGCTCGCGTGCGCTGCTGGCTTCGGCATCCAGGCGGTCATGCTTGTGCAACAGCTCATGGGTGATGTTCAGCGCGGCCATGACGGCCACGCGATCGGCGCCGATGACTTTGCCGCTGCTGCGGATCTCGCGCATCTTGCGATCCAGGTAGCGGGCCGCGCCTTCCAGGTTGCTGCGTTCTTCCGGCGGACAGGCAATGCAGTATTCCTTGTCCATGATGTGCACGGTAACGGTGTTCGGCTGGGTCATGAGTCCTGCTCCAGGGCTTTCAGGCGCGAAATCATTGATTCGACCTTCAACCGGGCCATTTCGTTCTTTTCGATCAGATGAGCGCGCTCTTCGCGCCAGGCCCGCTCGTTGGCCAGCAGCAAGTGGTTCTGCGCCTTGAGTTGTTCGATGCGCTGAATCAGCTGCTCCAGCTTGGCGGTCAGCGCTTTCAGATCGGCGTCTTCCATGGGATTCCTGTTGGGGGCTCGGCTGAAGACGGAGGCGATGCCCGGGGGCTTCGATGGTCTTGCCGCGGCCGCCGGTGCTAGGATACGAAGCCTTCATTCTAGTCATTGCGCCACCGTGCGCCTAGCCGCCATGTCCATTCAGAACTCCCCTTATGCTGCTTTCGCCACGCTTCTGGCAGGCAGTCCACAAAGCGTATCGCCGGCCGAGCTGCACGGCCTGTTGCTCGGGCGCAGTTGCGCCGGTGCCGGTTTCGACGTCGAGCCCTGGTTGCTCGACGCCTCTGACCTGCTCGGCGAAGCGCCGCAGGACAACGTGCGTCAGGCGCTTATCGGCCTGCAGGAAATGGTCAAGGGCGAGCTCGCCGGTGACGACATCGCCATCGTGTTGCTGCTGCCCAGCGACGATGCGCCACTGGCCGAACGCGCCGTGGCCCTCGGCCAGTGGTGCCAGGGCTTTCTCGCCGGCTTCGGCCTGACCGCCGGCGACCGTGCCCTGAGCAGCGAAGCCATGGAAGTGCTGCAGGATCTCTCGGCCATCGCGCAGATCCAGGACTCGCTGGAAGAGTCCGAGGACGGCGAGACCGACTATATGGAAGTGATGGAATATCTGCGCGTAGCGCCGCTGCTGCTGTTCACCGAATGCGCCAAGCCGCTGCCCGCTGCCGCGAAACCTTCCCTGCATTGAGGACACCGTTGCGCCCATGACTCGCATCCCCAGATCGGAATACGCCCGTCGGCGCAAGGCGCTGATGGAGCAGATGGAACCCAACAGCATCGCCATCCTGCCGGCGGCGCCGATGTACATCCGCAACCGCGATGTCGAGCATGTCTACCGCCAGGACAGCGACTTCCAGTACCTCTCCGGCTTCCCCGAGCCGGAAGCGGTGATCGCCCTGATTCCGGGCCGCGAGCATGGCGAGTACGTGCTGTTCTGCCGCGAGCGCGATCCCGAGCGTGAGCTCTGGGACGGCCTGCGTGCCGGGCAGGACGGTGCCATCGCTGAATACGGTGCCGACGATGCCTTTCCCATCGGCGATATCGACGACATCCTGCCCGGCCTGATCGAGGGCCGCGATCGGGTCTACTACGCCATCGGCACCAACGAAGCCTTCGATCACCGGCTGATGGAGTGGATCAAGACCATCCGCGCCAAGGCGCGCCAGGGTGCGCAGCCGCCCAGCGAGTTCGTCGCCCTCGATCACCTGCTGCACGACATGCGTCTGTACAAGTCGAGCAGCGAGGTGAAAGTGATGAAGCACGCCGCGGAGATTTCCGCCCGTGCGCACATCCGGGCCATGCAGGCCAGCCGCGCCGGCCTGTTCGAGTACCACCTGGAAGCCGAACTGGACTACGAGTTCCGCAAGGGTGGCGCGAAGATGCCGGCCTACGGCAGCATCGTCGCCGCCGGCAGGAACGCCTGCATCCTGCATTACCGGGAGAACGATGCGCCGCTCAAGGATGGCGATCTGGTGCTGATCGACGCCGGTTGCGAGATCGACTGCTACGCCAGCGATATCACCCGCACCTTCCCGGTCAGCGGCAGGTTCTCGCCCGAGCAGAAGGCCATCTACGAGCTGGTGCTCAAGGCCAACGAAGAAGCCTTCAAGCACATCGCACCCGGCAAGCACTGGAACGAGGCGCACGAGGCCACGGTGCGGGTGATCACCGCCGGCCTGGTGGAGCTGGGTCTGCTGCAGGGTGAGGTCGACCAGCTGATCGCCAGCGAGGCCTACAAACCTTTCTATATGCATCGCGCCGGCCACTGGCTGGGCATGGACGTGCACGACGTCGGCGATTACAAGATCGGTGGCGAGTGGCGCGTGCTCGAGCCGGGCATGGCGATGACCGTGGAGCCTGGCATCTATATCGCCGCGGACAACCAGAACGTCGCCAAGAAATGGCGCGGCATCGGCGTACGCATTGAGGACGACGTGGTGGTGACCAAGAACGGCTGCGAGATCCTCACCGGTGGCGTGCCGAAGAGCGTGGCCGAGATCGAGGCACTGATGGCCGCCGCACGAGAACAGGCCGCCTGATGCAGAGCCTGGCGATCATCGGGGGCGGACTGGTCGGCGCGAGCCTTGCGCTGGCCTTGCAGGAGGGCGCCCGTGAGCGTGGCTGGCGTATCCACCTGATCGAGCCGTTCGAGCCGGGGCACGAGTACCAGCCTAGCTACGATGCGCGCTCCACGGCGCTGTCCTACGGCACCCGGCTGATCTATCAGCGTCTGGGCCTGTGGGAACGGATCGCCGAGCGTGCCGAGCCGATTCTGCGCATCCACGTTTCCGAACGCGGCCGCTTCGGTGCCGCCCGGCTGGATGCGCGGAACGAGGCGGTCGAGGCGCTGGGCTATGTGGTAGAGAACGCCTGGATCGGACATTGCCTGTGGCAGGCGCTGGACGACGAGGTGGTGGTGCGCCATTGCCCGGCCGAAGTCGAGCGGCTGGAGCCCGGCACCGCAGGTTATCGCCTGAGCTTCACCGATGGCCAGCGGCTGGAGTGCGCGCTGACGGTGCTGGCCGACGGCGGCCGCTCCAGCCTGCGCGAGCAACTCGGCATCCAGGTTGCGCGCAGGCCTTACGGACAGACCGCGCTGATCGCCAACATCACCCCGGGAAAGCCCCATGGCGGGCTGGCTTTCGAGCGCTTCACCGAAGACGGCCCGATGGCGCTGCTGCCGCTGCAGGACCATCGCTGCGCCCTGGTATGGACCCGCTCGCCGGCCGATGCCACGCGCCTGGCCCAGGCCCACGAATCGGTGTTTCTTGCCGAACTGCAGGACGCCTTCGGCTATCGGCTGGGCGCGCTGCAGCAGGTCGGCGCCCGTCATCTGTACCCGCTGACGCTGATCGAGGCCGAGGAACAGGTACGCTCGGGGCTGGTGGTGCTGGGCAATGCCGCCCACAGCCTGCATCCGATCGCCGGACAGGGTTACAACCTCTCGCTACGGGACGTGGATGCGCTGAGTGCCGCGTTGCTGCGCAGCGAAGCGCCGCTGGGCGATCTGGCGCTGCTGCAGGAATACGCCCGCCGGCAACGTTTCGATCAGCGCCTGACCGTGGGTTTCTCCGACCAGGTTACCCGCCTGTTCGGCGATTCCGGACGGCTCGTCGCCACCGGACGTAACCTCGGCTTGCTCGGCCTGGACCTGGCTCCCGTGGCCAAACGCTGGTTCGCGCGCCAGGCCATGGGCCTCGGCACACGTGCCGGCTGACCGCGCCGTACCCGCGGGCTTCCGCATGGATGGGTCCAGGCTGGCGCGCAAGGCGCGATTTCTGCGCTGGGCCTTGAACTTCTACCCGCCGTACCTCGGCGCCGGGGTGCGGGTGCGACATATCAGCGCCGACCTGCGCCTGGTCCGGGTCAAGATGGTGCTGCGCTGGTACAACCGCAACTACGTGGGCACGCAGTTCGGCGGATCGCTGTATTCCATGGTCGATCCGTTCTTCGTGCTGATGCTCTTGGAGAACCTCGGGCCGGACTACATCGTCTGGGACAAGGCGGCCAACATCGAATTCGTCAGCCCCGGACGGGGCGCGGTTTACGCCGATTTCAGCATCAGCCAGCAACTGCTCGACGAGATTCGCATGCGCACCGCCGAAGGCAGCAAGTACCTGCCGCGGATGCACGTCGAAGTGCGTGATGGCGACGGTACGCTGGTGGCGCGGGTGCAGAAGACCCTCTACATAAGACTCAAGCCGCGTGCGCGGCAGGCAGGAGACAACTGATGCAAGCCGATCTGATCATCGTCGGTGCCGGAATGGTCGGCAGTACGCTGGCCCTGGCACTCGAAGGCAGCGGGCTGGACATCCTGGTGCTCGATGCGAGCCCGCTGGAGGCCGCCGATTTCGACCCGCAAGGCGGCTTCGAGCCACGAGTCAGCGCCCTGTCGGCAGCCAGTCAGCGCATCTTCGAGCGCCTCGGCGCCTGGCCGGGGATGTCGGCGCGGCGCGTCAGCCCGTACACCGACATGCACGTCTGGGATGGCTCGGGTACCGGACAGATCCATTTTTCCGCCGCGACCGTGCATGCCGAGGTGCTCGGCCATATCGTCGAGAACCGGGTGGTGCAGGACGCGCTGCTGGAGACGATGCAGCGCCGTGGCGGCCAGCGGTTGCTCGGCGCCGCCCGGTTCGAGCGGCTGGAGCGAATGCCACAAGGCTGGCAACTGACGCTGGACGACGGTCGTCAGCTGAACGCGCCCTTGCTGGTCGCCGCCGATGGCGCCAACTCGGCGGTGCGCCGGCTGGCTGGCTGTGAAACGCGCGAATGGGACTATCTGCATCAGGCCATCGTCACCAGTGTGCGCTGCAGCGAGCCGCATCAGCGGACTGCCTGGCAACGCTTCACCGACGACGGCCCGCTGGCGTTTCTGCCGCTGGAGCGTGATGGCGACCAGCACTGGTGCTCCATCGTCTGGTCGGTTACCGAGCTAGAAGCCAGGCGCCTGATGGCGCTGGATGACGTGGCGTTCCGCGCGGCGCTGGGCCGTGCCTTCGAGCAGCGTCTGGGCGAGGTGGAGGAGGTCGATCCGCGGCTGTGCATTCCACTGCGCCAGCGTCATGCCAAGCGCTACGTGCAGCCTGGGCTCGCGCTGATCGGCGATGCCGCGCACACCATCCATCCACTGGCAGGGCAGGGAGTCAACCTCGGGCTTCTGGACGCAGCGGTTCTGGCGGAGGTCATCGAGGCGGCCATGGCGCGTGGTGAGCGGCCGGAAGATATTCGGGTGCTGAGTCGCTTCGAACGCCGCCGCATGCCGCACAACCTGGCGATGATGGCGGCGATGGAGGGCTTCGAGCGACTGTTCCAGGCCGATCCGCTGCCGCTGCGCTGGTTGCGCAACACCGGCCTCAAGGCCGTACAGGCTCTGCCGGAGGCGAAAGCGCTGTTCGTCCGCCAGGCGCTGGGCTTGAGCGGCGACCTGCCTGCGCTGGCGCGGCCTTGATAGCAGACTGATATTTACAAAAGGTTACCGGCACGATTTGTCGCATTGAGAAGGTAAATAACATTCACTACTATTCCGGCCTCTGTTCCATCTCACCAAGAGGCTGTTCCATGCAGGCTAGCAAAGGTTTTCTCGCCGCCCTGGCGCTGACGGCGCTATCGGGCGCTGTCCAGGCTGCCGATGAAGTAGTGGTTTACTCCTCGCGCATCGATGAGCTGATCAAACCGGTATTCGACGCCTACACCAAGAAGACCGGTGTAGCGATCAAGTTCATCACCGACAAGGAAGCTCCGCTGATGGCCCGCATCAAGGCCGAAGGCGCGAACACTCCTGCGGACCTGCTGCTGACCGTCGATGGCGGCAACCTCTGGCAAGCCGAAGAAATGGGCATCCTGCAGCCGCTGAACTCCCAGGTGGTGAAAGACAACATCCCTGCGCAGTACCGCTCCTCCAGCGATGCCTGGACCGGCTTGTCGTTGCGCGCACGGACCATCGTCTACTCGCCGGAGCGGGTCAAGGACGGTGAGCTGACCACCTACGAAGCGCTGGCCGACAAGAACTGGGAAGGCCGCCTGTGCCTGCGCACCAGCAAGAAGGTCTACAACCAGTCGCTGACCGCCACCATGATCGAAACCCATGGCGCCGAGAAGACCGAGCAGATCCTGAAGGGCTGGGTGAACAACCTCGCCACCGACGTATTCGCCGACGACAACGCCGTGGTCATGGCGGTCGACGCCGGTCAGTGCGACGTCGGCATCGTCAACACCTACTATTTCGGTCGTCTGCATGCGCAGAACCCACAGCTCAAGGCCAAGCTGTTCTGGCCGAACCAGCAGGACCGTGGCGTGCACGTCAACCTGTCGGGCATCGGTCTGACCAAGCACGCGCCGAACCCGGATGCTGCGCGCAAGCTGGTGGAGTGGATGACCAGCGCCGAGGCTCAGAGCATTTTCGCGGACATCAATATGGAATACCCGGCCAACCCGGACGTGAAACCGTCCGCCGAAGTTGCGGCATGGGGCGAGTTCAAGGCCGACACCATTCCGGTTGAAGTCGCCGGCAAGCGCCAGGCCGAGGCGATCAAGATGATGGACCGCGCCGGCTGGAACTGATCCGCCTGCCGCCATCGCTGCGGTGACCGCGGCTCAGCCGCCAGGTCTGCCGCTGCGGTTATACTTCGCGCCCCGGCTTGTCCGGGGCGTCGTTTTTCCTGCTGTCGAGGCTTGAGTGTCCCATCCCGTCGAGCGCCGCTGGTATCCCATCTCATTCGCCGTCGCGGCGCTGGTGTTGCTGCCGCTGAGCATTCTGCTGTTCAGCTGGGGCAGCATCGATGGCGAGATCTGGGCGCACCTGTGGGACACGCAGATGCCGCGTTTGCTGGGCAACACGCTGACACTGGTGCTCGGCGTGGGCATCGGCGTGGTGGTGCTCGGGGTCAGCCTCGCCTGGCTGACGGCGTTGTGCGAGTTTCCCGGTCGACGCTGGCTCGACTGGGCGCTGATGTTGCCGTTCGCGATACCCGCCTACGTGCTGGCGTTCGTCTTCATCGGTCTGCTGGATTTCTCCGGGCCGGTGCAGAGCCTGGCCCGCGAGTGGTTCGGCAGCGGTATCCGCTTTCCGCGGGTGCGTTCCACCGGGGGCGTCATCGCGGTGCTGGTGCTGGTGTTCTACCCGTACGTCTATCTGCTGGCTCGCTCGGCCTTTCTGGCTCAGGGCAAGGGGCTGATGGAGGCGGCGCGGGTACTCGGCCAGACGCCCTGGCAGGCTTTCTGGCGCGTGGCGCTGCCGATGGCACGGCCGGCCATCGGTGCCGGGCTGGCGCTGGCGATGATGGAAACGCTGGCCGATTTCGGTGCCGTGGCGGTATTCAATTTCGACACCTTTACCACCGCCATCTACAAGACCTGGTACGGCTTCTTCAGTCTGACCAGCGCCACGCAGCTGGCCAGTCTGCTGCTGCTGGCAGTGATGCTGGTGCTCTACGGCGAGCGCCGGGCGCGCGGCGCGGCGCGGCCGGCCAACGAGCGCGCGCGCTCGGCTGCACTTTATCGGCTGACCGGCATGAAGGCCTTGGCCGCCAGCGCCTGGTGCGGCCTGGTGTTTCTCTGTGCCTTCGTCATTCCGGTGCTGCAACTGCTGGCCTGGCTCTGGCAGCGTGGGCGCTTCGACCTCGACGAACGCTACGCCGGGCTGATCCTGCACACGCTCTACCTTGGCGGCATGGCTGCGCTGATCACCGTCAGCGTAGCGCTGCTGCTGGCGTTCGCCCGGCGCCAGGCGCCGGTGCGTTCGATCCGCAGCGCGGTCAGCCTGGCCAACCTGGGTTATGCGCTGCCCGGCTCGGTGCTCGCAGTGTCGATCATGCTGGCGTTCAGTTACCTGGACCGGCACATGGTGATACCGCTGTCGAGCTGGTTGGGCGGGGCCGGCAAGCCGATCCTGCTCGGCAGCCTCGGTGCCTTGCTGCTGGCCTATCTGATCCGCTTCATGGCGGTCGCCTTCGGCCCGCTGGAAAACGCCCTGGCGCGAATTCGTCCATCGCTGCCGCAGGCGTCGCGCAGCCTCGGTGTCGGCGGGCCGGCCCTGTTCTTGCGCGTCTATCTGCCGCTGTTGCTGCCGGGCACGCTGAGCGCGGCGCTGCTGGTGTTCGTCGACGTGCTCAAGGAAATGCCGGCGACTCTGCTGATGCGTCCGTTCGGCTGGGACACTCTGGCGGTGCGCATTTTCGAGATGACCAGCGAAGGCGAATGGGCGCGCGCGTCGCTGCCGGCGCTGACGCTGGTGCTGGTCGGCCTGCTGCCGGTGATCCTGCTGATTCGTCGCTCGGCCAGGCGCGTCGGCTAGCCTGCCGAGGCTTTCCGGTGGCGCTGCACGCGGTCCGGTAGCGCCCGTGTATGGCCGTTCGACCTCCAGTCTCCTGCCGCCTGATGCGCCGTGACCTCCTGCCACCTTGGGGCTACAATGCGCGCCATTCGAAAGTCGCCGCTCCCCGCAAGGGCCGGCTTTACTGACTTTTCCAACGCCGATTCGGCGACCTGCCCGGAAGGAGAAACCCATGGGTCAGCGTACTCCCCTCTACGATCAGCACCTTGCGCTCGGCGCCAAGATGGTCGACTTCGGTGGCTGGGACATGCCACTGCACTATGGCTCCCAGGTCGAAGAACATCATCAGGTGCGACGTGATTGCGGAGTGTTCGACGTCTCGCACATGACCGTGGTCGATGTGGCCGGCGACCAGGCCAGCGCTTATCTGCAACACCTGCTGGCCAACGACGTGGCACGCCTGAAGAGCCCCGGTCGCGCCCTTTACTCGGCCATGCTCAATGAGCGCGGCGGGGTGATCGATGACCTGATCGTCTACCTCACCGACTGGGGCTACCGCCTGGTAGTCAATGCCAGTACCCGTGACAAGGACCTGGCGTGGATGCAGGCCCGCGCGGCGGATTTCGTCGTCGAGATCAACGAGCGTCCGCAGCTGGCCATGTTGGCCATCCAGGGGCCGCATGCCCGTACGCGCACGGCCGAGCTGGTCAGCCAGGCCCGCGCCACGCTGATCCAGGAACTCAAGCCGTTCCAGGGCCTGGCCGAAGGCGACTGGTTCATCGGTCGTACCGGCTACACCGGCGAAGATGGTCTGGAAATCATCCTGCCGGCCGAGCAGGCGCCGGATTTTCTCAGCGAGCTGGTCGGTGCCGGCATCCCCCCCATCGGCCTTGGCGCTCGTGACACCCTGCGTCTGGAAGCCGGACTGAACCTGTACGGCCAGGACATGACCGAAGAGGTTTCGCCGCTGGCCGCCAACATGGGCTGGACCGTGGCCTGGGAGCCCGCCGAGCGCGATTTCGTCGGCCGTGCCGCGCTGGAGCAGCAGCGCGCCGAAGGCGATCTGCCCAAGCTGGTCGGCCTGGTGCTGGAAGAGCGCGGCGTGCTGCGAGCCCATCAGGTGGTGCGGGTCAACGGTGTCGGTGACGGCGAGATCACCAGTGGCAGTTTTTCTCCTACGCTTGGCAAATCCATCGCTCTGGCACGCGTGCCGGCCGGCACCGCCGAGCGCGCGGAAGTGGAGATTCGTGGCAAGTGGTATCCGGTGCGGGTCGTGCAGCCGACATTCGTGCGGCACGGCAAGGTACTGGTGTAAATTCGACCGACTGTTTTGCGCGACTGCTGTCAACAGCCTTGAGGATCCAACAATGAGCAATATCCCCAGCGATCTGCGTTACGCCGCCAGCCACGAGTGGGCCCGTCTCGAAGCGGACGGCAGCGTCACCGTCGGCATCTCCGATCACGCCCAGGAGGCGCTGGGGGATGTGGTCTACGTCGAGCTGCCCGAGGTCGGGCGCCAGCTCAATGCCGGTCAGGAAGCCGGCGTGGTCGAGTCGGTAAAGGCCGCCTCCGACATCTATGCCCCCGTTTCCGGTGAGGTGATCGCCATTAACGAGGCGCTGGCCGATTCGCCCGAGCAGGTCAACAGCGACCCCTACGGCAGCTGGTTCTTCCGCCTGCAGCCGAGCGACAAGGCGGAGCTGGACAAGCTGCTCGACGCAGCCGGTTACCAGGCTGCCTGCGACGCCGACGCCTAAGCATCATCCGCAAAAGCCCCGCTCTGTCGGGGCTTTTGTTTTTTCCGAGAGTAGCGACCATGCCGTATATGCCGAGCCTTTCCCAACTCCAGCAAACCGATGCCTTTCTGCGCCGTCACCTCGGCCCGGATCAGGGCGAACAGCAGGCCATGCTCGACGCGCTGGGGCTGGCCAGCCGCGAGCAGCTGATCGTGCAGACCGTGCCGCCGGCGATCCGCCTGCAGGGTGAGCTGAATCTGCCGCCCGCACTGGATGAACAGGCGGCGCTGGCCAAGCTCAAGGGCTATGCCGAGCAGAACCAGCTCTGGACCAGTCTGATCGGCATGGGCTACCACGGCACCATCACCCCGCCGGTGATCCTGCGCAACGTGCTGGAGAATCCGGGCTGGTACACCGCCTACACGCCCTATCAGCCGGAGATTGCCCAGGGTCGGCTGGAAGCGCTGCTGAACTACCAGCAGATGATCATCGACCTCACCGGCCTCGATCTGGCCAACGCCTCGCTGCTCGATGAGGCGACCGCAGCAGCCGAGGCCATGACCCTGGCCCGGCGCATGGCCAAGAGCAAGAGCAACCGTTTCTTCGTTGACGAGAATTGCCATCCGCAGACGCTTTCGGTGGTGCAGACCCGCGCCGAAGCGTTCGGCTTCGAACTGCTGGTCGGCACGCTGGACGACTTGGCCGGAGACGAGGTGTTCGGCGCGCTGCTGCAGTACCCGGATACCCATGGCGAGATTCGCGACCTGCGTCCGGCGATCGAGCAGCTGCACGCACAGCAGGCGCTGGCCTGCGTGGCGGCCGACCTGCTCAGCCTGCTGTTGCTGACCCCGCCGGGCGAACTGGGTGCCGACGTGGTGCTCGGCTCGACCCAGCGCTTCGGTGTGCCGATGGGCTACGGCGGCCCGCACGCGGCCTATTTCGCCAGCCGCGACGAGTTCAAGCGCGGCATGCCGGGACGCATCATCGGCGTGTCCAAGGACGCCCGCGGCAACACCGCGCTGCGCATGGCGCTGCAGACCCGCGAGCAGCATATCCGTCGCGAGAAGGCCAACTCCAACATCTGCACCGCGCAGGTGCTGCTGGCCAACATCGCTGGCTTCTATGCGGTCTATCACGGCCCGCAGGGCCTCAAGCGCATCGCCCAGCGCGTCCATCGGCTGACCGCCATTCTCGCCGCGGGTCTGGAGCAGAAGGGCATCGTGCGGCTCAACCGGCATTTCTTCGACACCCTGACCCTCGAGGTCGGTGGTGCGCAGACCGCGATCATCGAAAGTGCCGAGGCGGCGCAGATCAACCTGCGCATCCTCGGCCGCGGCCGGCTGGGCGTGAGCCTCGACGAGACCTGCGACGAGCGCACCGTCGAGCAGCTGCTGGCGATTTTCCTCGGTGCCGATCACGGCCTCGATGTTGCCGCGCTGGATGCCGGTGAGCTGGCCGCGGGCATTCCCGCAGGGCTGCAACGCGAGAGCGGCTACCTGGAGCATCCGGTGTTCAACTCGCACCACAGCGAAACCGAGATGCTGCGCTACCTCAAGCAGCTGGAAAACAAGGATCTGGCGCTGAACCAGGCGATGATCCCGCTCGGCTCCTGCACCATGAAACTCAACGCCACCAGCGAAATGATTCCGATCACCTGGGCCGAATTCGCCAACCTGCATCCGTTCGTCCCGCGGGGCCAGGCGCTGGGCTACAGGCTGATGATCGAAGAGCTGGAAGCCTGGCTCTGCGCGATCACCGGTTTCGACGCCATCAGCATGCAGCCCAACTCCGGTGCCCAGGGCGAATACGCCGGCCTGGTCGCGATCCGCAAGTATCACGAGAGCCGCGGTGAAGGGCAGCGCGACATCTGCCTGATCCCGTCCTCGGCGCACGGCACCAACCCCGCCTCGGCGCAGATGGTCAGCATGCGTGTGGTCATCGTCGAATGCGACAAGGGCGGCAACGTCGATCTCGAGGACCTCAAGCGCAAGGCCGCCGAGGCCGGCGACCGGCTGTCCTGTCTGATGATCACCTATCCGTCGACCCACGGCGTCTACGAAGAAAACGTGCGCGAGATCTGCGCCGCGATCCACGCCCAGGGCGGCCAGGTGTACATGGACGGCGCCAACCTCAACGCCCAGGTCGGCCTGGCGCGACCGGCGGACATCGGTGCCGACGTCTCGCACATGAACCTGCACAAGACCTTCTGCATCCCCCATGGCGGTGGCGGCCCGGGCATGGGCCCCATCGGCGTCAAGGCGCACCTGGCGCCGTTCGTGGCCAATCACCCTGTGGTCGAGCTGGAAGGTCCGCAACCGGGCAACGGTGCGGTGAGCGCGGCGCCCTGGGGCAGCGCGAGCATCCTGCCGATCAGCTGGATGTACATCGCCATGATGGGCCCGCAGCTGCGTGACGCGACCGAGGTGGCAATCCTCGGTGCCAACTACCTCGCCAACCGTCTCGGCGGCGCGTTCCCGGTGCTCTATAGCGGCCGCGACGGCCGTGTCGCCCACGAGTGCATTCTCGATCTGCGCCCGCTCAAGGCCGCCAGCGGCATCAGCGAGGAGGACGTTGCCAAGCGCCTGATGGACTACGGCTTCCATGCGCCGACCATGTCGTTCCCGGTGCCCGGCACGCTGATGATCGAGCCCACCGAGAGCGAGTCGAAGGCCGAGCTGGACCGCTTCGTCGAGGCGATGCTGAGCATCCGCGCGGAGATCGCCAAGGTGCAGGACGGCGAATGGCCGGCGGACAACAACCCGCTGGTACGCGCGCCGCATACCCTGGCCGACGTGATCGGCGAATGGGATCGCCCCTACAGCATCGCCGAGGCGGTGACCCCGAGCGCCCACGCCCGTGCGCACAAGTACTGGCCGGCGGTGAACCGCGTGGACAACGTCTACGGCGACCGCAACCTGTTCTGCGCGTGCGTGCCGGTGGACGCCTATCGTGACTGATAGGAGGTGATGGAGAGGGTGGATGTCGTTTTTTGGCATCCGCCCGGTTCGGAGAGGCGGACCGGCGAACGTCGCGCTCGGGCCCTGCAGCCGTTTATTCCCGGCGACGCCGCCAGTGCATCGCGGATAGATGTCGCGTTCGCATCCACCACAGGCGTGCTGGCACGGCGTGGTGGATCAGCGGTGTTGAGCGGTCTTACGCTTCAGGTGCCTGGTCTTGCTCGGAGTCGTCCAGCAAACCGAGCCAGCTGGCCAGTACCAGCTGCGCCTCTTCCACACCCTGCCGCTTGGGAGCGGAGAACAGCTGCACGCTGACATCGGCACCCCAGCCCTTGCGGATATCGCGTTGGATCGCCAGCAGCGCGTTCTTCGCCGCGCCGAAGGCCAGCTTGTCGGATTTGGTCAGCAGGATGTGCAACGGCATGTCACTGGCATTGGCCCAGTCCAGCATCATGCGGTCGAACTCCGTCAGCGGATGGCGGATATCCATCATCAGGAACACCCCGACCAGACTCTCGCGACTGCCTAGGTAGGCTTCCAGATGGCGCTGCCAATGCTGCTTGAGCGGGATCGGCACCTTGGCGTAACCATAACCGGGCAGGTCGACCAGGCGGCGCTCGTCATCGAGGCGGAAGAAATTGAGTAACTGGGTGCGTCCCGGTGTCTTCGAGGTGCGCGCCAGGTTGGCGTGGGTGAGGGTGTTCAGCGCACTGGACTTGCCCGCATTGGATCGACCGGCGAAGGCCACTTCCAGACCCTCGTCGGCCGGGCACTGATCGACCTTGGCGGCGCTGATCATGAAGGAGGCCTGTTGGCAAAGGCCGAGAATCGGGTTTTTCGGTAGCATGGTCGTTCCGGTGAGTGCACGCGGGTGCGGCAATGGTTCGTTTCCGTTTCAGAAACGGAAGTATATAATGCCGCAGTTTTTATGTGCGCTTTGGCCTGATATCGGGCCGTGCGTGGTGTCCAGCCTGTTGCGGGCGCCTGTGCGGCGGTGTCGCCGCCCCGCTGCGGATGCCCTGCGTGCCACTTATAACGAGCGTTACCCCGGTTCGATGGCCGTGCGTGACCCGATGAATTCCCTTTCAAACCCTTAGCCGTAGTTGGATTAGCTGATGAACAAAATACTCGTGAGTCTGCTGTTGACCCTTGGCATCACCGGTATGGCCCACGCGGCTGGAGACGCCGAAGCTGGTCAGGGCAAAGTTGCAGTGTGTGGCGCCTGCCACGGTGCGGACGGCAACAGTCCGGCGCCGAACTTCCCGAAACTCGCCGGCCAGGGCGAGCGTTATCTGCTCAAGCAGCTCCAGGACATCAAGGCCGGCAGCACGCCGGGCGCCCCGGAAGGTGTGGGCCGCAAGGTCCTGGAAATGACCGGCATGCTCGATCCGCTGAGTGATCAGGACCTGCAGGACATCGCCGCCTACTTCTCCAGCCAGAAGGGCAGCGTTGGCTACGCCGATCCGGCTCTGGCCAAGCAGGGTGAGAAACTGTTCCGCGGTGGCAAGCTGGATCAGGGCATGCCGGCCTGTACCGGTTGCCACGCGCCGAACGGCGTCGGTAACGAGCTGGCCGGCTTCCCCAAACTGGGTGGCCAGCACGCCGCGTACACAGCCAAGCAGCTGACCGACTTCCGCGAAGGCAACCGCACCAACGACGGTGACAGCATGATCATGCGTGGCGTCGCCTCCAAGCTGAGCAACAAGGACATCGAAGCGCTGTCCAGCTACATCCAGGGCCTGCACTGATCGCATCCGCGGGCTGATCGAGAAGGGCGCCCGGGCCGAAAGCCCGG
>LFEF01042873.1_pt1 | contig 34261 bp, 37 predicted proteins | sample 619371 | NCBI WGS metagenome assembly LFEF01 (sample SAMN03014291, study PRJNA259931) | freshwater metagenome | biome: lake; feature: waterbloom | place: China: Taihu Lake | collected 2006-08 | depth 0 m m
GGCCTCCGACGTTGTTGCGCCGCTTGGTCGATGCGACAGCATCGCCCGGCGCGTCGCGCCTAGCCAGAGCCCCGCCATAAGCCATCCTATAGGCTCCTATCACCGAGATTTGGTATTAGGCTCAGCCCCATGGTCCGTCGCGTGGTTGCTGCCACCCTCCCGGTCTCCCGATGTTCAGCGCCTGCCGGTTTCCTTTCGACCAGCACGGCTTGCCCTCGGAGAGCGGCACTGTCCCAGAAGCAGACAAGTCGCTTGAGATTCTGGAGGGCCTGGAAACCATCGTCATTCGGGAAGTGCTAACCGGCCTCGACTATTCTGCTCCTGCAACCAGGATATGGGCAGGACCGCATGAGCATTTCCGCCGTCATGGGCATTTCACTGTCAGGCATGCAGGCGCAGCAGACGCGCCTTTCCGCCACGGCCAACAACATCGCCAACGCGATGACGCCGTCCTATGACCGGCTGGAAACCCAGTTCACCAGTTCCAATCCCGGTGGCGTGACGGCCTCGGTAACCCCCTCCGGCGACGCAACCTTTAGCGACAACTCGAATGTCGATCTCGCCTCAGAAATGCTGTCGCTGGTCGAGGCCGAAATCGGTTTCAAGGCCAATGCCGCCGTTTGGGAAACAGGCGCCGACATCTGGGACGTGCTGCTCAGCATCAAGCGAGACTGATTCGACTGCGCGCCCAAAGCGCTTGGGAAGCCCGATTCCGGCCCACCGACCAGCGTTCCCTTGCCTGGACAACCACTGCCGCAGACCCATCTCGCGAGCATTTTTGGGCTACCACATCATTTATGAGCAAAAGCGCATCAAATGTGCAATTCATCGATTGCAAAACTGCCGGGTTCTGACACAGTCGATGGTTGCATGAGGTTGCATCGAGGATATCATGTTTAACGACGCGCTCAACCAACTGAAGACTGAACTCATCTCAGCTCAGAGCAGCGATGCGGACAGGCTGAAGGGCCTGTTCGATCAAAGGATCGACCAGGCGCTCAGCGGCATCGAGCCCAGCAGCTATGTCGAGGATTGCCTCTTTCAGATCACGGAGGCCCTGGAGGCGCTTCAGGCACGCCCGACGGACCACCTGAAGCTCCGGATCTATCTATTGGGCGCGATCGAGGCGTTGCGAGACGAACTCCATCTTTGCGACGTCGACACGGATCTGCGCCAGACGGCTGTCGGCTTCTGAGCCACTGCTCTTGCGTCCTCCCCCTGTGCGTCGGCGGTCCAGTCCGTCCGTCGCCGCAAGCGATACCATCTGAAGAAGATGATCCAGAAACAGGGCATCATCGCTCAGCGGTTCTTTCTGTGAAACACCTTTGATGATTTCCCTGAGGCTGCGAACCTGCTCCTCAACGATCGAGCGCACGTAGATATCGGAGGATGGGAGTTGGCCATCCGTCATGTCATTCTCCTGCCATTCTTGGATATTGCTTGCTTCCATGCTGTTCCTCGACAAAGGGCAGACGTGAAAGCGGGGATGAATCGAAGGGATTTCCAGGCGCCAGTTCGAGATCCAGCACACTGCCGCTGATCCCGTAGAGCTCATGGTGCTTCAGCAGCCCAGCCATTGAGGGTTTGGCCGTGATCGGCACGATCAGCGAACCATCCAGCATGGTGGGCACGGCCAGCGGCATCACCTCCCAGCCGGTGGTCAGCAGGAGGTTCACGAGTTTCGGATGGGTCTCGACCACGAGCATCTCGATGCCGGCAACGAGACAGTATTCCATGACGCCGGTCATCAGGATGTTCGAGATCGGCACCCTTGAGATCGTCTTGTCGGATATCTCCGCGATGCAGCGGGTCCATTCGAAGATGCGCTGCCCGCGCGGCCATTCCGCACCATCCATCAGATGCGGATACACATCCGAAAGAAGATGCGGCTTCAATGTCGGAAGAAGCCGGCTGTAGCCCACCACCTCGCCGCCCAGGATGAGCGGCAGATGGATCGCTTCGTCGCCATCGAACTGATCGATTTCGCGGCTGTCTGCACGCCGGCATGCTTCCCACCCCAGCCGCTCAACGAACTGCTCGTGGCGAAACCGCCAGACTTGCTCCATGAGCTCGTCATAGTCCTGCGTGTCTGCGCCCAGGATCGTCGCAAGCATTCTGACCCCCAGAAAATCTCTGGAAGACAGTGCGGCATGCAGCACAAATTCGACATAGGCAGTTCTGCCTATTTATCTGATAATTCCTAGCCGAATTGATTCGGCAATCAGTTGTGCGCGGTTGACGGAATTCAACTTGCGACTTGCGGACGCGATCTCGTGCTGGACCGTTTTTTCCGAGATTCCAAGAATTTGGCCGATTTCCCAATTGGTCTTGCCGGCCGAACACCAGAGGATCACCTCGCGTTCACGCGGAGTCACTTTAGCAGCAGCAGCGGCATTGCGCTCGCTGCTATCGGCCATGAAGGCGCGCAACCTATTGTGCGCATAGATTGAAACGATGTGCAGCGCACCACGCTGCTCGTGGGACAGGTCGACCTTGCTGGCGCCGAAGGTCACGATCGCCTGAAAGCCACCGACAGAGTGAAGCGGCACGCTATAGCCGTCCATCATGCCAAATTCGGTGGCCTCATTCATAACCCGCTTGGCTGCCCGGCTCAGCGGTTTGTCGGCCAGGGCTTCCGACCAGACAAAAGCCTCGCTCGTCATCTTCGTTCGATAGATGACCGGATCGACATGAACGTAGTTTTCCTCGACATAGCGTTCGAACCAGCCATCGGGCCAGGCGTTCAACATAAAGTAGGGATCTATACGCTCATTGGGCAGGGGTATGCCGGACACGGCATAACAATCCATGCCGAAGGCCTTCGCCACTTTTCCAAGGCTGTCCAGAACCTCGCCCTTGTCGCGCGCGCGCGATGATTCGGCGATGAAATCGAACATCGCATTGGCCGTTGCCTGCCTGTCTGACATCCACACCTCGTATTAGCCGCCTGTCATATCAGTCGAAAAGACTAACACAGGCAAGCGGGATCCGATTTGATAAACATTGGATTTCGTGGGGAATTTCAGGACAGCGCTAACTTGACCGCAAACGATCATCGCGATGCGACAATCGCATCTCGACGCATCACCGTCCCATGTCCCCGTTCACTCTCCGCCGATCACGTAGCTGCGTTCGCTCGTGGTCGACAGGGCGATCATGGTTTCACTGCGGGCAATCAAGCGCTCGCCCTTGAGATCGGCAAGGAATGTCTCGATACCCGTCAGGTCAGCCGTGCGGATTTTCAGCATATAGGACCAGCTGCCCGTAACGTGATGACACTCCAGCACGGCCGGGTGTGATTCGGCATAGTCGCGGAAGGCAACCTGCTCGGTGTCCTGCGGCAGAGTTACCAACATGAAGGCCGTGATCGGCAGGCCAAGGGCCGCCGGATCCACCTCCAGCGTGAAGCGCCTGATGGCGCCTGACGCGACAAGGCGGCGAATGCGTTCATTGACGGCGGAAGGAGAAAGCCCTACGACATCGCCTATGCTTGCGAGCGAGCGGCGGGCATCTTCAGCCAACAAATCGATAATCTTGCGGTCACTTGTATCCATGGCCGCAGTTTATTTGCGTAAATCGATATTCCGCAAGATATTTTTTCGTATTTCAGCAGAAAATACATGAGCGCAGGCGATAGCGAGTCGCATCACTCCCAAAAGAGCACCAATCGCGTTGGCGATCAGGCCGTTGCGGCCTGACGCTGCTTGGCCAGTTCGGAGAGATCCGCGGCTTTCAGTTCGACCGATTCGCCGCAACCGCAGGCCGAGGTCTGATTGGGATTGTGGAAGGTGAAGCCGGACCGCAGCGTCGTCGTCTCGAAACCCATTTCCGTGCCCAGGAGGTAGAGAACCGCAGCCGGATCGATCCACACGGACGCGCCATCCTTCTCGATACGGTCATCCCTCGGGTTTGGCTCCTTTACCAGATCGATGGTGTATTCCATCCCGGCGCAGCCGCCCTTCTTGATGCCCACCCGGATACCCTTGGCATCCGGACCGGAATTCTCGACGATCGCCCTGACGCGTGCGGCAGCCGCATCGCTCATGGTCATTACCTGAAAGCCCATCGGCACAGTCTCCAACAACAACCGGGTTCAAGGTCCGGCGTTTCTTGCCCCAATGTAAGAGAGGCGCCTCGTCGGTTCAATAGCTTAAGGCGCCGCCATCAGCCGCATCACGGGCTCATGCCTGGATTGTCTCGCTTGGCTTTGATCAATCCATGGGCAAGCTAGAGACATCGTAAAAACCTGTGTCATATCATTGACTTGCCTCGAGACATCAAACCATTGCGGACTTGATGGCGATCAAAAATGACGCAACGCACATCCGTTTTCGATCGAAACGCAGGCAGAAAGGGTTCGCACCACGCAAAATTTTGACCATTCGGTAAAATATTTCCAAGCGCATCCAGCAACCCATTGTTTTAAAATTCTTTTTCAAACTGGCACAGCGCTTGCTTTGCTCTCCGCGACACAAAAAGGGCGCCCGGCGCGCCTCCAGAAGCGGAGAACGAAAAATGGAAATCGGCGTCTTTATCCCGATCGGCAACAATGGCTGGCTCCTTTCGGAGAATGCACCGCAATACAAGCCGACCTTCGAGCTCAACAAGGCGATCACGCTGAAAGCCGAAGAATACGGCTTCGACTTTGCGCTTTCGATGATCAAGCTGCGCGGTTTCGGCGGCAAGACGGAGTTCTGGGACTATAACCTGGAGAGCTTCACGCTGATGGCCGGCCTTGCCGCCGTCACGTCGAAGATCAAGCTCTTCGGGACGGCCGCGACCCTGATCATGCCGCCGGCGATCGTCGCACGCATGGCCACCACCATCGATTCGATTTCCGGCGGGCGCTTCGGCGTCAACCTGGTCACCGGCTGGCAGCGGCCCGAATACAGCCAGATGGGTCTCTGGCCCGGCGACGACTATTTCTCCGACCGCTACGAATATCTCAGCGAATACACGACCGTCCTGAAAGACCTGCTGACGACAGGCCAGTCCGATCTCAAGGGCAAGCATTTCCAGATGGATGATTGCCGGATGAAGCCGATCCCCGAGGGTGACGTGAAGCTGATCTGCGCCGGCTCCTCCAACGCCGGCATGGATTTTTCCGCGAAGTTCGCCGACTACAGCTTCTGCTTCGGTGTCGGCGTCAACACGCCGAAAGCCTTTGCGCCGACCAATGAACGGCTGCTCGCCGCGACAGCAAAGACCGGTCGCGAAGTGCGTTCCTTCGTGTTGACCATGGTGATCGCCGAAGAAACCACCGAAGAAGCCTTCGCCAAGTGGGAGCACTACAAGGCGGGCGCCGACGAGGAAGCCATCAAGTGGCTCGGCCTGCAGAGTGCTGCCGACACCAAGTCCGGTTCAGACACAAATGTGCGGCACATGTCCAACCCGGTTTCGGCCGTCAACATCAACATGGGCACGCTGATCGGCTCCTATGCGGAAGTCGCCGCCATGCTTGACGAGATGAGTGAAGTGCCCGGCACCGGCGGCGTGATGCTGACCTTCGACGACTTCCTCGAAGGCATCGAGAAGTTCGGCAAGTATGTGCAGCCGCTGATGAAGAGCCGCACCCATGTCACCCAGATGCTGGAGGCCGCCGAATGAGCGAGGCCGTTGTTGCAGGGTATCAGCCACGCCCGGAACTGACGAAGAGCGTTACGCTTCCGGCCCGTCCCGAGCCGATCACGCTGAAGCCGTCGGAAACGGCCGTCGTCGTCGTCGACATGCAGAATGCCTATTCGACGGAAGGCGGTTACGTCGATCTCGCCGGCTTCGACATTTCGGGCGCCAAAGGCACAATTGCCAACATCAAGAAGACGCTCGATGCAGCACGCGAAGCGGGCGTTCTGGTCGTCTATTTCCAGAACGGCTGGGATCCTGACTATGTCGAGGCCGGCGGCCCCGGTTCGCCCAACTGGCACAAGTCGAATGCGCTCAAAACCATGCGCAAGCGGCCCGAACTGCAGGGGCAACTGCTCGCCAAGGGCACCTGGGACTATGCCATCGTCGACGAATTGCAGCCGAAGCCCGGTGACATCCTGGTGCCGAAGAGCCGCTATTCCGGCTTCTTCAACACCAATATGGACAGCGTGCTGCGCGCGCGCGGCATCCGCAATCTCGTCTTCGTCGGCATTGCCACCAATGTCTGCGTCGAAAGCTCGCTACGCGATGCTTTCCACCTCGAATATTTCGGCGTGATGCTCGAGGACGCGACCCATCACCTCGGCCCGGACTTCATCCAGCAGGCGACCGTCTACAATGTCGAAAAATTCTTCGGCTGGGTGACGACCGTCAACGACTTCTGCGGTGCCATCGGTCAGGCAGCGCCTGCCGACGCGGCCGAATGATCATCAAAGTTCCAACATTACCAGATCAAACCAGGAGAGTGTGAGAATGCCCAAGACCATCGTCGTTCCGGAAGGCACCCAGAAGCCAATCGCCCCCTATTCGCCCGGCGCTCTTGCCGACGGCATCCTCTATGTCTCGGGAACCCTTCCCTTCGACAAGAACAACGACGTCGTGCATGTCGGCGACGCAGCCGCCCAGACACGCCATGTGCTGGAAACCATCAAGTCCGTCATCGAGACCGCCGGCGGCACGATGGACGACGTGACCATGAACCACATTTTTGTCACCGACTGGGCCAATTACCAGGCCGTCAACAAGGTCTATGCCGAATACTTCCCGGGAGACAAGCCGGCGCGCTATTGCGTGCAATGCGGCCTGGTAAAGCCGGACGCGCTGGTCGAGATCGCGACGGTCGCGCATATCGGGAAGAAGTGAGCGCAAGGATAGGTTGGAGGGCGGATTACCCCCCTCTGGCCTCCTGAGCTTGTCGAAGGGCGGCCATCTCCCCCTCAAGGGGGGAGATCGGAAAATCGCTGATCTCGGCACTCCTCTCTGGCCGAGGTGCTTCCGTCAGGCACTCTCTTAGATCCCCGATACTGGCAGGACGCATCCCCTCGTTGATCTCCCCCCCTTGAGGGGGAGATGTCCGGCAGGACAGAGGGGGGGCACTCCAAGGCACACCACCGAAAGCAAACACGCATGCATTACGACATCCATGGCCTCACCTCCCCCGATGCGCCGACCATCCTGCTCTCGTCAGGGCTCGGCGGCTCCGGCGGCTATTGGGCACCGCAGATCCCTGCCCTCTCGGAGCGTTTCCGCGTCATCACCTATGACCATCGCGGCTGCGGCAAGACGGGTGGCTCGGTGCCTGAGGTCGGCGGCATCGCAGCCATGGCTGACGATGTTCTCGAGATCGCAGATACTCTCAAGCTCGAAAAATTCCATTTCATGGGCCATGCTCTGGGTGGATTGATCGGACTTGATCTGGCGCTCCGCCGGCCGGCGCTGATCGAAAGCCTCGTACTGATCAATGCGTGGAGCAAGGCGGACCCGCATTCCGGACGTTGCTTTGACGTGCGTATCGCACTCCTGGAGAACGCCGGTGTCGAGGCCTTCGTCAAGGCACAGCCGCTCTTTCTCTATCCCGCCATCTACATGGCGGAAAACCAGGAGAAGATGGCGGCGGAAGAGGCCCATGCACTCGCCCATTTCCAGGGTCGCGACAATATCCTGCGACGCATCGCGGCGCTGCGCGCCTTCGATATCGACGACCGCCTTGGCGAGATCCAGACGCCGACGCTTGTCATCGCCACCCGCGACGACCTGCTCGTCCCCTATTCGCGGTCACTGCGCCTCGCCGAGGGCATGGCAAACGCAAATCTTGTGCTCACCGTCGCCGGCGGACACGCCGTCAACGTCACCTATCCGCAAACATTCAACAGCGCGGTCCTCGACTTCCTGTCGGGCCTCGAACGCGCGTGAAAGGACCTGCCATGCTGGCCACGAAGACCATCGCACCCGTCGCCCCCGCAACGGAAGTCACCGCGCCGGAAAAGAGTGCGACCTATCGCAACGGCATGGCTCGGCTTGCCGCAGCCGTGACGATCGTCACCACCGACGGCCCCGGCGGTCGCGCCGGCTTTGCGGCGACTGCCGTCACCAGCGTTTCGGACAATCCACCGACGCTGCTCGTCTGCCTCAACAAGGGTTCGTCCGCCTATCCTGCCGTCAGCGCCAACGGGTTTGTCACGGTCAACGCGCTCTCGGCAGAACACGAGCCTGTCAGCCGGCTCTTCGGTGGCAAGACGCCGGTCGAGGAGCGCTTTGCCGCCGCCACCTGGGAGACGACGCCGTCGGGCACGCCGCGCCTGGTCGATGCGCTCGTTTCCTTTGAATGCCGGATCATGGAAGTGCATGACGGCAGCACGCATGACGTGTTGTTCTGCGAGGTTCTCGACGTCACCACCCGCGAGGACGGCCAGGCGCTCGTCTATTTCGACCGAGCCTATCGCACCGTCTAAACATCTGGACCTAAACGCAAAACGGCCCGCTTGATGCGGGCCGTTTCGCTGATTGCCTAATTGCCTCAATACCAGCCGACAGCGACCTGCGCCTCTTCGGACATGCGGTCCGGCGTCCACGGCGGATCGAAGCTCATTTCGACTTCGACGCCCGACACGCCCTCGACCGAACCGACGGCATTTTCGACCCAGCCCGGCATTTCGCCGGCGACCGGGCAACCCGGGGCGGTCAGGGTCATGACGATCTTCACCGTGCGGTCGTCCTCGATGTCGATCTTGTAGATCAGCCCGAGTTCGAAGATGTCGGCCGGGATTTCCGGGTCATAGACGGTCTTCAGCGCCGCGACGATATCGTCGGAAAGGCGGGCGACCTCTTCCGGCGGGATCGCCGTGTTGATGATGCCTTCGCGGACGTCAGGCTTGGTTTCCGTGTCACTCATGGTGTTCATTCCTCAGGCGAAGAAGCTGCGGGCGTAATCCAGAGCGTCCGCCAGCGCATCGACTTCTTCCCGTGTGTTATAAAGGCCGAACGACGCCCGGCAAGTGGAGGTCACGCCGAAACGTGCCAGAAGCGGCTGGGCGCAATGGGTCCCGGCACGAACGGCGACGCCGCGTCGGTCGATCATCGTGGAGACATCATGGGCATGGATGCCGGCGAGCTCGAACGAGAAGATCGCTCCCTTACCCGGTGCATTCCCGATGATCCTCAGCGAATTGATCGCCGAGAGGCGCTCATGCGCATAGGCGCGCAGGCTTTCCTCGTGGGCTGCAATCGCCGGGCGCCCGAGGCTCTCCATATAATCGAGCGCATAGCCAAGACCGATCGCCTGGACGATCGGCGGCGTGCCAGCCTCGAAGCGATGAGGCGGCTCATTGTAGGTGACGCGGTCTTCGGCCACCTCGATGATCATCTCACCGCCGCCCATGAAGGGGTCCATGTCGCGCAGGCGGTCCATCTTGCCCCAGAGCACGCCGATCCCGGAGGGACCGTAGAGCTTGTGGCCGGTCACGGCATACCAGTCGCAACCGAGATCCTGGACGTCGACCGGCATATGCACGGCACCCTGGCTGCCATCGACCATGACGGCGATGCCGCGCTCACGGGCAATGCGGCAGACTTCCTTGATCGGCACGACGGTGCCGAGCGCGTTCGACATATGGGTGATGGCGATCAGCTTGGTGCGCTCGGTCAGGCATTTTTCGAAGGCTTCCATATCGAAAGCGCCTTCGTCGGTGACCGGAGCCCAGACCAGCTTGGCGCCCTTGCGTTCCCGGAGGAAATGCCAGGGCACGATGTTGGAATGGTGCTCCATGATCGAGAGCACGATCTCGTCGCCCTCGCCGATATGCTTCATGCCCCAGCCATAGGCGACCGTGTTGATCGCTTCGGTCGAGGACTTGGTGAAGATCACCTCGTCAATCGAAGGGGCATTCAGGAAGCGGCGCACCTTCTCGCGCGCCGCTTCATAGGCGTCTGTCGCAGCATTGGACAGGAAATGCAGGCCACGATGCACATTGGCATATTCGTTCGAATAGGCGTGGCTGATCGCGTCGATCACCTGCCGCGGCTTTTGAGCCGAGGCGGCATTATCGAGATAAACCAGCGGCTTGCCATAGACCTCGCGCGACAGGATCGGGAAATCCCGTCTGACGGCTTCAACGTCGTAACCTGTCCGTGCCGCGATCGTGTCAGCCATGATGCTCCAGCCAGTCGGTGATGATCTCTTCCAGGGCCTCGACGAGCGGCTCGTTTTCGAGCTCCTCGACGATTTCGGCGACGAAGCCGTTGATCAACAGCGCACGCGCCTTCTTTTCCGGAATGCCACGCGACATCAGGTAGTAGAGATGGCTCTTGACGATGTCGGCGACCGTCGCGCCATGGGCGCACTGAACGTCGTCTGCGAAGATTTCAAGCTCCGGCTTCACCGAGAACTCGGCATCGTCAGACATCAGCAGCGTGTTGCAGGCCATGCGCGCATCGGTCTTCTGGGCATCCGGAGCAACCCGGATCATGCCCTGGAAGACGCCCTTGGCGCGATCGAAGACGACATTGCGGATGATTTCCGTCGAGGTCGTGTTCGGGACGTTATGGCCGAGCGTCATGGTGACGTCGGTATGGGTGTCACCGCCAAGCAGGTTAACGCCGCGCAGCATGAAGTCGGAGCCTTCGCCTGCCGTCTTCACATGCACTTCCTGACGGACCAGTTTGCCGCCCGCATTGACGACGAAGAGGCGGAACTTGGCGTCTGTCCCGAGTTCGGCGCGGATCTGGCCGAGATGGGTGTCGGCATCGCCTTCGCCCTGCAGGATCACCCAGGTGATCTCAGCACCCTCGCCGAGCTTCAGGTCGGCGACAACAGAGGCGAGTGCGGCCGAGCCGCTCTGGCCGATATGGCGCTCGATGACGGTGGCCTTCGAACCCTTGCCGAAGCTGGCCGGGAAGCGCAGATGCAGCTGGCCTGCGGCATGCACCGACTGCAGTTCGATCGGCGCTTCGATGTCGGCGTCTTCGGCCACGTCGAGCGTGAAGCCGTCACGGACGAAAGCGCCGTTCAGCCGGCCGATCGTGTCGTCACCGTTGAAAGCGGTCAGGCCTTCAGCGGCGTCACCGTTCGTCAGCGCATCGCGGTAGAGCGAAACGGCAAGGCCTTCTGGCAGCGCAGCGGGGGCCTGGGCCACGCCCTGCAAGATATTGAGCACGGCGGCGCCCGACACCAGCGGATTGACCGCCTTGGCGACAGCCTGGGGCTCGTCGGCCGGAAGGGCACGCAGCAACGCCTTCAGGTCCGTATAGTGGAAGGTCTCGACGCGGCGCGTCGGCAGACCCTGGCGCTTCAGCGCGTCGAACAGGCCGTCGCGCTTCAGAAGCACGGCGCCATCGCCGGGCAAGCTGCCGATCTGGTTGGTATAGGCGTCGATGAGCTGGGTCTCGGCTGCGGTGAGCCGGTTGGCCGCTTGCAATGTCATCGTTGCAACTCCTTCAAACTCGGCCCGAACTCAGGCAGCCTGCGCAGTGATGTCGGCATAGCCGTTCGCTTCCAGATCAAGCGCCAGCGACTTGTCGCCGGACTTGATGATCTGGCCCTTGTAAAGGACGTGAACGGTGTCCGGCACGATGTAGTCGAGCAGGCGCTGATAGTGGGTGATGACAACAGTTGCGCGGTCGGGACGCTTCAGCGCGTTCACGCCATCGGCGACGATCTTCAGAGCGTCGATATCGAGGCCGCTGTCGGTTTCGTCGAGGATGCAGAGCTTCGGCTCAAGCAGCGCCATCTGCAGGATTTCGGCGCGCTTCTTTTCACCGCCGGAGAAGCCGACATTGAGCGGACGCTTCAGCATATCGGGGTTGATCTTCAGCTCGGCAGCGGCTTCCTTGACGCGGCGCATGAAGTCCGGCGTCGTCAGTTCGTCCTCGCCACGCGCCTTGCGCTGCGAGTTCATCGCGACCTTGAGGAACTGCATGGTGGCCACACCCGGAATTTCGACCGGGTACTGGAAGGCGAGGAAGATCCCCTTGGCGGCGCGCTCGGCCGGGTCGAGTTCCAGAATGCTCTCGCCGTTGTAGAGGATATCGCCTTCGGTGACTTCATAGTCTTCGCGGCCCGACAGGATGTAGGACAGCGTCGACTTGCCGGAGCCGTTCGGACCCATGATGGCGGCAACTTCGCCGGCCTTCACGGTCAGGTTCAGGCCCTTGATGATTTCGGTGCCGTCTTCGGCGATGCGGGCATGGAGGTTTCTGATTTCAAGCATGTCTGTCTTCCTGTCCATCGGGCGGTTCAAGGGCCGCCTGTCGTTTCCTGTTGCGCCGCGTGGCGCTCTTCAATTTCGTCATCCTCGGGCTTGTCCCGAGGATCTACTGCCGTTTCAGTTATAGTCCGACCATTGCGGTGCACTCGGGTGCGGTGAGTAGACGTTTTCGATCTCGTAAATCCGGTCGTAAAGATCGAGCCATGTCGGGTTTAGCCCTTCGATCAGCTTGATCTTCCAGTCCCGCAGATAGCGCTTCAGAGACTTCTCTCGTCGTGTCGCCAGCACGATGTTCGGACGCTGCTCGAACCACACCAAAAGCTTCGCATTGTATCTGGACGTAAAACCTTTCTGCACTTCATTCCGATGCTCCCATACGCGGCCCTGCAGGTCGCTGGTCACACCGGTGTAAATCACGCCACGTGGCTTGTCCGACATCATATAAACGAAGCCGGACATCGCGCATCAGCCTCGCCGGTAGTAGATCCTCGGGACAAGCCCGAGGATGACGACCGCAAAGGGCTGATCGCGCCGCTTCATCACCCGACCGAACCCTCAAGCGAGATGTTGATCAGCTTCTGCGCTTCAACCGCAAATTCCATCGGCAGCTGCTGGATGACGTCGCGGACGAAGCCGTTGACGATGAGCGCAATTGCCTCTTCTTCCGGGATGCCGCGCTGCATGGCGTAGAACTTCTGGTCCTCGGAGATCTTCGAGGTGGTCGCCTCGTGCTCCACCTTGGCCGTCGAGTTCTTCACCTCGATGTAAGGCACGGTATGCGCGCCGCAGGTGTCCCCGATCAGGAGCGAATCGCAATTGGTGAAGTTGCGAGCGTTTTCGGCCTTGCGATGCATCGAGACCTGACCGCGATAGGTGTTCTGCGACACGCCGGCCGAGATGCCCTTGGAGATGATCCGGCTCTTGGTGTTCTTGCCGAGATGGATCATCTTGGTGCCACTGTCGACCTGCTGATGGCCGTTGGAGACGGCGATCGAGTAGAACTCGCCCTGGCTGTCGTCGCCGCGCAGAATGCAGGACGGGTATTTCCAGGTGATCGCCGAGCCGGTTTCGACCTGGGTCCAGGAGATCTTCGAGCGCGCGCCACGGCAATCGCCACGCTTGGTGACGAAGTTGTAGATGCCGCCCTTGCCGTCTTTGTCGCCCGGATACCAGTTCTGGACGGTCGAATACTTGATCTCGGCATCATCGAGCGCCACGAGTTCGACGACGGCAGCGTGCAGCTGGTTTTCGTCGCGCTGGGGTGCCGTGCAGCCTTCGAGATAGGAGACGTAGGCGCCTTCCTCGGCGATGATCAGCGTGCGCTCGAACTGGCCGGTGTTCTTCTCGTTGATGCGGAAATAGGTCGACAATTCCATCGGGCAGCGAACGCCCTTCGGAATGTAGACGAAGGAACCATCGGTGAAGACCGCGCAGTTCAGTGTCGCATAATAGTTGTCGGTGACCGGAACGACCGAGCCCAGATACTTCTTCACCAGCTCGGGATGTTCGCGGATGGCTTCCGAGATCGACATGAAGATCACGCCGGCCTTCTTCAGCTCTTCCTTGAAGGTCGTGACAACAGAGACCGAATCGAAGACTGCGTCGACGGCGATCTTCGAGGACTGGACGCCGGCCAGCATTTCCTGCTCTTTCAGCGGAATGCCGAGCTTCTCATAGACCTTCAGGAGCTCGGGATCGACTTCGTCCAGCGACTTCGGACCGGCAGCCGTCTTCGGTGCTGCGTAGTAATAGATGTCGTTGAAGTCGACCTTCGGATAGTCGACGCGCGCCCAGGTGGGCTCGACCATCGTCAGCCAGCGCCTGTAGGCGTCGAGGCGCCATTCGAGCATCCATTCCGGCTCGTTCTTCTTTGCCGAAATGAAGCGGACGATGTCTTCCGACAGGCCCTTTGGGGCCTTGTCGACTTCGATCGTGGTTTCAAAACCGTACTTGTACTGGTCGACGTCGATCTGGCGGACCTGATCGATCGTTTCCTGCACAGCAGCCATGGTCGTTCTCCAATCTTGCCGGGCCAAATTCCGGCAGCTTGTTAACGTTGGGCGGTGACCCGCCATACTTAAGGTTCCCGGGCCATCATTTCACCCCTCTTGGCAAGGGAAAAACGACGTGCGGCCCGGTTTTTCGCCGCCTCAGGCGGCCTGCCCCGCCGGTTTGCGGCGGGCAGCAATCTTTGCAAAGGCGCCCAGAAAGCGATCGATATCGCTTTCTGTCGTATCAGGGCCGATCGACAGGCGAAGAGCCCCGGTTGCGGCATCCTCGCCCATGGCGGTCAGCACGTGGCTTGCACCCACCTTGCCCGAGGAGCAGGCGGCACCGGCCGACAAAGCCACGCCTTCGAGATCGAAGGCGATCTGCCCGGTCTCTGCCTTGAGCCCCGGCAGATGGAAGAAGCTCGTATTGCCGACACGCGCTTCACCCCGTCCGTAGATCACGGTGTCCGGCGCTACCGACAGCATGGCTTGCTCGGCCCGATCGCGAAGCGCAGACACATGCGCAGTCCGCTCGACCAGGCCTGCCGTCATTTCGCGCGCAGCAGCGCCGAAGCCGGCGATTGCAGCAAGGTTTTCCGTGCCCGCCCTGTGCCCCTTTTCCTGGCCACCACCGCGCACCAGGGGTTCCGGCATCAAGGTCTCGCCGCGCGACACCAGCGCACCGACACCCTTGGGACCACCCAGCTTATGGGCCGAGAGGATCAGGAAATCCGCGCCGAGTTCAGCGATCGACAGAGGAATACGCCCTGCCGCCTGCACGGCATCCACCACCAGCAGCCCACCACACTTCTTTACGATGGTGGCGATCTCCTGGATTGGCTGAATGATGCCGGTTTCATTGTTGACCAGCATCACGGCGACCAGCGGCAGGCCGTCTGCAGGATCATGCGCGGCCAACTGCGCCGAAAGTGCATCGAGATCGAGAACACCCGAACGCGTCACCGGTACTTCTGTAACCTGATCAGCGGCAAAGCGCCCACCGGCCCGGACAGCCGGATGTTCGATCGCGGACACAAAAAGACGACCGAGCGCCACACGCGACTTGCCCATGCGATAGACCGGCGACAGCACCTGATTGGCGGCTTCGGTCGCGCTCGCGGTGAAGGTCACATGCGCCGGCTCGGCACCCACGAGGTGCGCTACATCGCGGCGTGCCTTCTCGATGACGGCCCGGGCCGCCCGCCCCTCTGCATGCACGGAAGACGGATTTCCTGGCATGGCCAGCGCCTCGAGCATGGCATCGCGCGCCGCGCCCATCAGGGGCGCGGTGGCGTTCCAGTCGAGATAGATGCGCTCAACGGCCATCCTGGCTTTTGGCTCCCTCACATGCGGCGGCGCATTTTCCTTGAAATTTCCGCCGGGCTTGCCTTATGACACCTTCACCCCGGATGCGACGCCATCCAGTTTCGAACGGTTCTAAACTTCGTTCTAGAAAAGCTGACTGACGCCGTCAAGTCAGCTTTCTAATTTGGTGTTGACGAACCGCAAAAATGTCAGGGACCGGAACCTAATGCCCGAAGTGATTTTCAACGGCCCGGCGGGTCGCCTCGAAGGCCGTTATCAGCCCTCCAAGGAAAAGAGCGCCCCCATCGCGATCATTCTTCATCCGCATCCGCAGTTCGGCGGAACGATGAACAACCAGATCGTCTACCAGCTGTTCTACATGTTCCAGAAGCGGGGCTTCACCACGCTTCGCTTCAACTTCCGCGGCATCGGTCGCAGCCAAGGCGAATTCGACCATGGCGCGGGCGAACTGTCGGACGCGGCTTCCGCGCTCGACTGGGTGCAGAGCCTGCATCCGGATTCGAAGAGCTGCTGGGTTGCCGGCTATTCCTTCGGCGCCTGGATCGGCATGCAGCTTCTGATGCGCCGTCCGGAAATCGAAGGCTTCATGTCGATCGCGCCGCAGCCGAACATCTACGACTTCTCCTTCCTCGCCCCCTGCCCGTCCTCCGGCCTGATCATCCATGGTGACAGCGACAAGGTCGCGCCCGAGAAGGACGTCATCGGCCTCGTCGACAAGTTGAAGACCCAGAAGGGTATCCTGATCACCCACAAGACGGTGTCGGGCGCCAACCACTTCTTCAACGGCCAGGTGGAAACGCTGATGGCCGAGTGCGAGGACTATCTCGACCGCCGCCTCGACGGCGAACTTGTCCCGGAACCCGCCGCCAAGCGGATCCGGTAAAATGATCCGGATCGTGGCCGATACAAATGTGCTCGTCAGCGCTTGTATCGGCCGCGGCCCAGCCTCGAAGGTGATCGAGGCATGTTTACGCGGGCAGTTGCTGCCAATGCTCAGCTTGGCGCTCTACCTCGAATACGAAGACGTCGTGAACCGAGCAGGCCTCTTCCGCCGGGCACGACTGAACTTGGTCGAGCGTAACGAATTGCTCGACGCAGTTTTCGCGACATCAACACTCGTAGAAACCAAATATCTCTGGCGACCCAATCTGCGCGACGAGGCAGACAACCATCTGATTGATCTGGCGGTTGCGGCCAATGCCCGTTATCTTGTGACCAGTAACGTCAGGGACTTCATCGGTGGCGACCTGAGGTTTGATCACATCGAGGTCATAGAGCCCGCCAACTTGATTGAGGAGCTCAATCTATGAGAGCAATCACGATCAACCTACCCGAGCCGCTGGACGCACAGATCGAACAGCTGGCACAGGAGAACGGCCTCACGCTGAGCGATTTTCTGGTCGAGGTCAGCAAGGACATCATCCGGCAGGACGAGGCCCGCAAGCGCTTCCATGAACGTGCAGAGCGCGGCAAGGATAAGATCGACGCCGCCCTCGCATTGCTCCAGCGTGACTAGCCTCCAATCCAGATTTTAGACAGCGATTTCTTGATGACCTCATCTCTTGAATTTGACGCCGTCGGCCTCGCAGGCGGTGGCAACCGTTGCTACTGGCAAAGCGGCTTCCTGAAAGCCTTCAGCGAGCATCAGCCGCTCAAGCCACGTTTCTATGTCGCCGTTTCGGCCAGCGCCTATCACGGCGCGATGCATCTTGCCGGCGTCGGCGATCGTGTCAGGGCCTCGGCCTTCGCCTTTGCCGAAAAGGGCCATCGTGGCGTGGACTGGCGCGCGCTCACGCGGCGGGAATCGCCGCTCGTGGTCGGCAGGCTCTTCCGTCAACTGCTCGCCGACGCGTTCGGCGAAGACGAGCTAGCCACCCTGAAGAAGGCCCCGCCCATGCTGATCCAGCTCTCCGGCCTGCCCGACTGGATGCCGGGCGCGCTTGGCGCGCTCGGCTCGATCGGCGCTTACCAGATCGAGAAGCTTCTGACGGATGGCACCCATTCCAAGGCGGGCCTGCGGATGAAATTGCGCCCGACCTGGATCTCGACACACAATCTCGACTATCCCGGCGAACTGGTCGATGCGCTGATGGCAACCTCGTCCGTACCGCCCTTCATGCCGGTCGGACGTGTGAGAGGCCGCGCCTATCTCGACGGTGGCCTCGTCGACAATCCGCCGTTGATGAAGCTCACGGAAGTCGAAGCGAAGGGCTGGAAGACACTGCTTCTGACCACCCGATTTGGCCGCAAGCCGCCCTCCGCCCCCAATCGCGTCGTGGTCGGGCCGAGCGAAGACATCCCGGTCGGCAAGTTCTCGGTCGGTGACGCCCCCGGCATCCGCCATGCCTATGAAGTGGGATTGCGCGATGGGCTCGCCTTTGCGAAGTCCGCATAAACGGCACGGGTCATCTCAAAGAAGCGGCAGGGTTCCCCTCGCACGGAGCGGGTGTCGATTTCCCGGAAGCCCATCTTTTTGAGGATATGCAACGAGGCCGCGTTGTCGACATGCGCCATAGCCTCCAGCCGTTGTCCGATCTCGGCATCGAAGAACCACCCCACCAGAGCACTGGCGATCTCCCTCGCGTAACCCTTGCCCCAGTTGGACTGGACGATCGAATAGGCAAGTTGATGGACCTGCGCGTCCTCATACCAGCTGATGCCGGCGCGCCCGACGAATTGCGAACCACTGGCCGTCATCATCTTCAAGGTGGAGCAGCCATGGCGGTGAAAGCCTGTCCGCCACCCGGCCAGTCGCTCTCGTGCGTAGTGCCGATCCCAAGCCTTGCCGTGCCCGACATAGGCGCTGGTCTCCGGCGTGCCGTGCAATTCGACAAGACGCTCTTCGTCACCATCTAACCACCTTGTCAGGACAAGGCGCGGCGTCCGCAAAATCACGGATGGCGCCAGCACTCCGCCGCTGACCGGCTCCCGGACACCCGTCGTGCCTGGAAATGTCAGCGGCAGGCCCCTTGCCGATCGAACGGCCAGATAGGCCCAGGCTTCAGCCTCCATGGCGTCGCCATCAAAGCCCGCCTGCTCGGCGGTCACCACCCTTGCGCCCTGTTCGCCGGCGAGGCGCACCAGATCTGCCATGATCGTCCGGTTCAGGCGGCCACCGCCGCAGATCACATAGGTTTTCGGCGAGGTCGGCAAATGGCTCGAGGATTTCAGGATCGCAGCCGCCGAGACATAGGCCAGCGTGCGGGCGCCGTCCGACAGTTCGGCCTCGTACCCTTCCGGTGGACGGAAGTCGTTGCGGTCGAGCGAGCGGCGTGTCTTCCCTGTGAAGAAAGGATTGTCGAGATAGCGCTCGGCGAGCGCCATGATCACCGAACCTTCAGAGGCAATGCGGCCACCGTCGTCAAAGGGAATGCCGGCATGGGCCTCGACCCATTGATCGATCAGTGCATTGCCCGGTCCGCTGTCGAAGCCGATGATCGTGCCGTTGCGGTCGAGGAAGGTGAGGTTCGAGATGCCGCCGATATTGACGAAACAGACCGGCCAATCCTCTGCCGGAATCTGATGGGCGAGTGCCTGGTGATAGACCGGGACCAGCGGGGCGCCCTGCCCGCCATGGACCATGTCCTTGGCGCGCATGTCGTAGACAACGTCGATGCCGGTTTCGGCTGCCAGCAAAGGCCCGTCGCCGAGCTGGACGGTCAGCGCCTCATCCGGCCGGTGCAGCACTGTCTGGCCGTGGAAGCCAATCAGGTCGATCTGCTCGGGCTTCAGCTGCTGCTGATGCAGGAAAAGCGCGACCGCTTCAGCATGACGTTGAGTCAGGTCCCTTTCCATAGGTGAGAGGTCACCCGGGCGCTCGTTGCGATGCTTGATTGCCTTGGCATCTTCCAGCGCCTGCTTCAGCCGGTCGCGGAAGGCTGGTTCGTAGGGCACCGAGAGGAAGGGGCCACGCTCGACGATCGTCTCGCCATCGGTGCGCACCAGCGCCACATCGATGCCATCCATCGACGTGCCGCTCATCAACCCGATCGCCGTCCTGATTTCCGCCATTTGCCACCCGATTCGACTGCCGTTTACGCCCGACATTCATGACCGAGACGGGTGCACAATTCAAAAAACAATGCTAAAGCCCGCGCGGATTTCCAAGATTGCCACCGAAAGACCAGAGAAACCGAAAGCCACAGCGTCATGACGAAGTTCAAGTCCGATTTCCTCCGCATCCTCTCCGAGCGCGGCTTCATTCATCAGATGTCCGATGAAACGGGGCTCGACGACCTGCTCGCCAAGGAAAGCGTGACGGCCTATATCGGCTATGACCCAACGGCTTCCTCGCTGCATGTCGGTCACCTCATGCAGATCATGATGCTGCGATGGTTCCAAGCCACCGGCCACCAGCCGATCTCGCTGATGGGCGGCGGCACCGGCATGGTCGGCGACCCCTCCTTCAAGGAGGAAGCGCGCAAGCTGATGACCATCGAGACGATCGAGGAGAACATCGCCTCGATCAAGCGCTGCTTCTCGCATTATCTGGACTACAACAATGGTCCGAAGGGCGGCGCCCTGATGATCAACAATGCCGAATGGCTGCGCCCCTTGAACTATCTCGAGTTCCTACGCGATGTCGGCCGGCATTTCTCGGTCAACCGCATGCTGTCCTTCGACAGCGTCAAGACGCGCCTCGACCGCGAGCAGTCGCTGTCCTTCCTCGAATTCAACTACATGATCCTGCAGGCCTACGACTTCGTCGAGCTGAACCAGCGCTATGGCTGCCGCCTGCAGATGGGCGGCTCGGATCAGTGGGGCAACATCATCAACGGCATCGACCTCGGCCACCGCATGGGTACGCCGCAGCTCTATGCACTGACGGCACCGCTGCTCACCACCTCCTCCGGCGCGAAGATGGGCAAGTCGGCCTCGGGTGCAGTCTGGCTCAATGCCGACCTCTTGCCGGTCTATGACTTCTGGCAGTACTGGCGCAACACCGAAGACGCCGATGTGGTGCGCTTCCTCAAGCTCTTCACCATCCTGCCGATGGACGAGATCGCCCGTCTCGCTGCACTCGGCGGATCCGAAATCAACGAAGCCAAGAAGATCCTCGCCACGGAAGTGACGACGCTGCTGCATGGCCGCGACGCCGCCGAACAGGCTGCCGAAACGGCCCGCAAGACCTTCGAGGAAGGTGCGCTGGCTGACACGCTGCCGACCGTCGAAGTGGCAGCCGCCGAGCTTGAGGCCGGCATCGGCCTGCTCGCCCTGATCGTCAAGGCAGGCCTTGCCGCCTCCAACGGCGAAGCCCGTCGCCACGTCCAGGGCGGTGCGGTGAAGATCAACGATGCCGGCGTCTCCGACGAACGCATGGCTGTCGGCAGTGCACAGCTCACCGGAGACGGCGTGATCAAGCTGTCACTGGGCAAAAAGAAGCACATTCTGATCAAGCCTGTCTGATCCCCGATCAGTCGATCCAGACACCTGCGAAAAGCCCGCATTTGCGGGCTTTTCCGCATTTGTAAACAGCCATTAACCCATGGCGCGTTTTTGACCAGCCCTTCAAGCCTGCCGCATATCACGGCAACCTCATGCACAAATGCATAGCAGTCGCACATTATTTGCACTGCACAATCTTGTTTTACGGCTGTATAAGAAGGTCAATCGCTGATGCGGGAAAGACCGCAAGATCAGCCACAAAGTTTGACCGAGGAAACGACCATGAACCCGATCCGTATTGCTAAGAACTGGATGAGCTACCGCCGCACGATGGCTGAACTGGGCAACCTGTCCCAGCAGACCCTCAACGACATCGGCATCACCCGCTACGAAATCCGCAACATCGCTTCGCGCTCCTTCCGTTAATCGGAACCCGCGCAAAGCAGCCTGTCAAACGGCACCGCATGGTGCCGTTTTTGATTCCAGCGTCACGATTGTGATCGCAAGCCGCCCGTGCATTCTCCGCAACCGATGGACCTCGCGCGCCAAGCCGTGATATGGAGCCGCCCATGACGAATAGCTCCTTCTCCCCCATTCATATCATCGGCGGCGGCCTCGCCGGCTCTGAAGCTGCCTGGCAGGTCGCGCAGTCCGGGGTCCCTGTAATCCTGCACGAGATGCGCGGCGTGCGCGGCACCGATGCGCACAAGACCGACGGACTTGCCGAACTGGTCTGCTCCAATTCCTTCCGCTCCGATGATGCGACCTCGAATGCCGTCGGCGTCATCCATGCGGAGATGCGGCTTGCGAATTCGCTGATCATGGCCTGTGCCGACAAGCATCAGGTGCCGGCCGGTGGCGCGCTCGCCGTCGACCGCGACGGGTTTTCCGATGCAGTGACCGCCGCCATTCACCAGCATCCGTTGATTACTGTCGTGCGCGAGGAAGTGACCGGTCTGCCGCCAGAGGACTGGGATCTCGCCATCATCGCGACCGGCCCCCTCACCTCGCCGGCGCTGGCCGAGGCGATCCGCGAGAAGACGGGCAAGGATGCACTGGCCTTTTTCGATGCCATAGCGCCGATCGTGCATACCGACAGCATCAACATGGACATCTGCTGGTTCCAGTCCCGCTACGACAAGGTGGGGCCGGGCGGCACGGGCAAGGACTATATCAACTGCCCGCTCGATGAGGCCCAGTACAATGCCTTCGTCGATGCTCTGATTGCCGGCGACGCCGTCGGCTTCAAGGAATGGGAAGGCACGCCCTATTTCGACGGCTGCCTGCCGATCGAGGTGATGGCAGAGCGTGGTCGCGAGACGCTGCGCCACGGACCAATGAAGCCCATGGGCCTCACCAACGCCCACAACCCGACCGTCAAGCCCTATGCGGTCGTGCAGCTGCGCCAGGACAATGCGCTCGGCACGCTGTACAATATGGTCGGTTTCCAGACCAAGCTGCGCTATGGCGCGCAGGCGGAAATCTTCCGGATGATCCCGGGCCTCGAGAATGCCGAATTCGCCCGTCTCGGCGGCCTGCATCGCAATACCTATATCCACTCCCCGACCCTGCTCGACCAGAGCCTGCAGCTGAAGGCCCGTCCGGGCCTGCGCTTTGCCGGCCAGATCACCGGCTGCGAGGGGTATGTGGAAAGCGCCTCGATCGGTCTGCTCGCCGGTCGCTTCGCAGCAGCGCAGCGCAAGGGCGAGACACCGAGCATTCCGCCGGCAACCACGGCGCTGGGTTCACTGCTCAACCACATCACCGGCGGTCACATCGTCTCCGACGATGAGCCGGGCAAGCGGTCCTTCCAGCCGATGAACATCAATTTCGGGCTTTTCCCGGAGCTGGAGCCGGGCTCGATCGTCAAGCCGGAGGGCATCAAGCGCTTCCGCGGCAAGGACAAGACGATCATGAAGCGGCAGCTGATCGCAGCGCGCGCGCTCGACCATTGCAAGACCTGGCTCGGCGCTGCCTGACGGCAGTGTCAGCCGGGGGTGCCGACTGCGGCATCAATCCCCTTGTCGGCATGGCCGACATAGTTCCCGAGCAGCCAGAGCGACACCTCGGCGGCGACAGCCGGATTTGTGAAGGTGTATTCACCGTTGTGGGCGGGCGCGTCGAGGAATTCGACGGCCATGCCCGTGCCGTTTGGCAGAGACCGGACGCGCACCGTCCCGGGCTCGATCAGGTGGCAGGCAAAGTGGTTGCGCAGGCTGCGCATGAAACCGGCCTTGTTGTCATGCAGGCGGACGAAGACGGCCTTGCCGTCAGCCGTGGCATGGAGGCTACGGATGGCTTCCTGCGGAAAGGCACGGCCAAATTCGAGGATCGCGAGGCCGGCATCCTGAAAGCCTTCCTCCTCCTGGCGAACCATGCGCGAGGAGAAATAGGCAAGCGCCAGTATCAGCGCAAAGACGATACCCCAGGTCACCATGTGTCGTACTCGCCTCCTTTACAGCCATTCTACCGCAAAGGCTGCTAACAGGCGAGCCTTGCGTGAGCGTGGCGTCTCGATAGACGTCAGAGGCGACCGGTGAGCAGGAGCCGCATCATGGACAGCTGACGGCGCCACTGTGCCGGTCGAATATCGGTCGCAAGGCACGCGGCCCCCAGCGTCGTAGCACGTTTCAGAACGGGCTCGGTGAGCGTCACAGGCAGATAGGCCGCAAGCAGGCTCTTCGGGAGCGGGCCTGCTTCGCGGGCCTTGCGCAGGTGATCGAGGCCGAAGCCGGCAAAGGCCTGGATGGCTGCGGTCAGCCGCGGGTCGTTTGCGTCGGCGAGAAAGCTCTCGCGGTCGAGCCCCACGGAGGCGAGGATCTGAGTCGGCAGGTAGACCTGCCCGCGTGCCCGGTGGATCGGCATCAGGAGAAGCGTCCCGGCGACGGCGAGCGCCACGCCCGCGTGACCGGTGATCTCCGATGCACCCTCGGCAGCCTTGGCGTCCAGCACCAGCGCCACCAGCTGGATGAGCGCGGCGGCGGTCTCCCCGGCATAGCCCTCGAACATCGCGGTGGTCTCCATGGGATCGTCATAGAGATCGAAAACGCGGGCATCGGCCATCGCCACCAAGGGGGCAACCGGGAGCTGCCAGGTCTGGACGGCGCGCAGCAGTTCGGCTGCAACGGGATTGGAAGCGGTATCCCCGTGGGCCGAGCCCTCCAGGAGGTCGCGCCAGTATTGCAGGCGAACCTCGCCCGGCAAGGGTTCGCGCACGACGTCACGGACACGGGCGAGTTCTGCATTATAGGCATAGAGCGCGATCACCGCCGGCCTCTTGTCGGCAGGCGTCAGCAGGCTCGCGAGATAGCGGTCACGGTCCATCTCCTGCAGCGTTCGCAGGCACAGAGCCTCATTCGCAGAGGGTAACTCGCTCACGATCCACCTTTCAGGGACAGGGTCAGACTGCGATCAACGCGGCCGCCACCGGCCGCTGCTCGGCCAGCATGATGTTATACGTGCGCACGGCCGCACCGGTTCCCATCGGGTCCGTGGCAATGCCCTTCGCCTTCAGCGCTGCCCGCAGATCCGGATCAACGAGGCGCAGCTGGCGCCCCGTGCCGAGCAGCAGGAACTCGATACCGGCCTCCTCGAAGACCCGAAACAGGGACGCCTTGGTGATCGGCTCCTCTTCGGTCTGTTCCCAGCCATAGACACCGGAGGGAAGCAGAAGCAGCGAGCCGCGATGCGACATATCGGCAAAGCGGAAGCCGCCGTTTCCGTAGCTGTCGATGCCGGGCCGCCCCGGGAAATGGGCGTCACGAATGGTGACGCCCTTGTCGCCGAAGCCGAACACCATCGGCTCAGGCTCCGGCCTTGGCGACCACGCCATCCTTCTCCTTGTCCTCGTCCTTCTGGAAGGCATCGGGACGAAGCTTGAAGACGATGAGGATCGGGCCGGCGATGTAGATCGATGAGAAGGTGCCGACGACAACGCCGAAGAGCATGGCGAGGGTGAAGGAGGCGATGACTTCGCCGCCGAACAGGTAGAGCGCCAGGAGAGCCAGAAGCGTGGTCGAACCCGTCAGAACCGTACGCGACAGCGTCTGGTTGATCGAGATGTCGATCAGCACATCGAGCGGCATCTTCTTGTAGCGCCTGAGGTTTTCACGCATTCGGTCATAGACGACGACAGTGTCGTTCAGCGAGTAACCGATAATTGTCAGGATCGCGGCAATACTGGTCAGGTTGAACTCAAGCCCAAGGAATAGATAGAGCCCGAGGGTCAGAATGACGTCGTGCAAGGTCGCGATGATGGCGCCGACGGCGAATTGCCATTCGAAGCGGAACCAGATGTAGATCAGGATGAAGAACAGCGAGACGCCAAGACCGATGGTCGCATTGAGCGTCAGGTCGTTCGACACCGACGGACCGACGACTTCAACGCGGCGGAACTCGTATTCCGCTTCCAGCTCGCCGCGCACCTTCTCAAGCGCCGATTGCTCGGCATTCTCGCCGCCCTCCTGAGCCTGAAGACGAATGAGCGCACTGGTCGGATCGCCGAAGCCCTGGGCCTGGACTTCGCCGAGATTGAGCTGGCTCAACCGCTCGCGAATATCGGCGAGATCGGCATCGCCCTCCCGCGACTTGACCTCGATGATCGAGCCGCCCTTGAAGTCGATGCCGAGATTGAGGCCCGACGTGACGAAGCCCGCCAGCGATGCCAGGACCAGAACGGTCGCGACGATGAAGGTATACTTGCGGATCGCCATGAAGCGGATGTTCTGCGCATCGAACATGCCGGTGCGGATGCCCTTCGGCAGCGTCTTCGGACGCTTCCAGCGGAACCACATGGCCATCAGCCACTGGGTCATGGTGAAGGCGGTGAAGACGGTGGTGACGATACCGACCGACAGCGTCACGGCAAAGCCGCGCACCGGACCGGAACCGAGGAAGAAGAGAACCACGGCGGCGATCAGCGTCGTCAGGTTCGCGTCGATGATGGTCGCGAAGGCCTTCTGGAAGCCGATATCGATCGCCTGGTGGACCGGCCTGCCGGCCTTCACCTCTTCTCTTATTCGCTCATAGACAAGAACGTTGGAGTCGACCGCCATACCCATGGTGAGCACGATACCGGCGATACCGGGCAGCGTCAGCGTCGACCCGAGCATGGTCAGAACGGCGAGGATCATGGCGACGTTGGCAGCGAGCGCGATGTTCGCCATGACACCGAAGGAGCCGTAGAAGCCGAGCATGAAGACGACAACGAAGATCGCACCGATGGCGCTGGCAGTCACGCCGGCATTGATCGAGTCCTGACCAAGGCCCGGACCGACCGTACGTTCTTCAACGACGGTCAGCGTCGCCGGCAGCGCACCGGCACGCAGCAGCACGGCCAGATCATTGGCACCGTCGACGGAGAAGTTGCCGGAAATCTGGCCGGATCCGCCGAGAATGGGCTCGCGGATAACCGGTGCGGAGATGACCTGCTGGTCGAGTACGATGGCAAACGGCTTGCCGACATTTTCCTGCGTCGCCTGGGCGAAGCGCTGGGCGCCACGGCTATCGAAGCGGAAGCTGACGACCGGCTCGTTGGTGCGCTGGTCGAAGGCGGCCTGGGCATCCACCAGGTTTTCACCCGAGATCAGCGAGCGCTTCTCGATCAGGTAGGGGACGGCCGGATCATCGGTGGAATAGAGGACTTCCGACTGCGGCGGCGGGCGATTGTTGATCGCCTCGGTGACCGGCATGGTCGTGTCGACCATGTGGAAGGACAGTTTTGCGGTCTGGTTCAGAAGCGCCTTCAGGCGCTGCGGGTCGGTCAGACCCGGAACCTGGACGATGATGCGGTCTTCGCCCTGCCGCTGGATGAGCGGTTCGGTCGTGCCGAGTTCGTCGACGCGGCGGCGCACGACTTCCATCGACTGGTTGACCGCAGACGAGACACGATAGTCGATCCCGGAATCGGTAAGGGTCAGGCGCAGGAGCCCGTCGGTACCGTCCTGCTCCAGCGTCACTTCGGTGACGGTGCCACCGGTCAAACCGCCAATGCTGACCGGATCGGTGAGGAGCTTCAGCGCTTCGATCGCATCCGGAACCTTGGTCGGGTCGGTGATGCGGACCTGGATCTGCTGACCGACGCCAGAAAGGCCGGTGTAACGGATGCCGGCATCGCGCAACTGGGTGCGGACGTCGGAAACAACCGTCTCAAGGCGCTCCTTGACGATGTCCTGGCGCTCCAGCTTGAGCATGATGTGCGAGCCGCCCTGCAGGTCGAGGCCCAGGGTGACTTTCTGATGCGGGAACCAGGACGGGAGAGCATCCAGCTCTTCATCCGTGAAGACATTCGGCAAGGCGAGGAACAGGCTGACCGCGACAGTCAGCCAGATGAATAATGTCTTCCAGCGGGAAACGTAAAGCATGGAACTCTCGGATCAGTATCGGAAAATGGCGAAGGCCGGCACGAGGCCGGCCCAGCGGGATCAGGCGGCGGTTTCGGTCTTGACCGGTTCGCCCTTGACGCGGACTTCAGCCACATATTGGCGCATCGCGCGGACCTTGACGCCTTCGGCGATTTCCAGCTCGAGTTCCTTGTCGTCGATCACCTTGGTGACCTTGGCGACAATGCCGCCACCCATGACGACCTGGTCGCCACGACGGATGGAAGACAGGGTCTCTTCACGCTTCTTCATCTGCTGACGCTGCGGACGGATCAGGAAGAAATACCACACCACCATCAGCGGTGCGAAGAGCAGCAGCATCTCCAGTCCGGAACCCATGGCGCTCGGGGCGGCAGCAGCGTCCTGGGCAAAGGCCTCAGTGATAAACATGAAAAACTCCCTATTGAAGCATATTGGAAGAGCCGCGCGGCCCCCTCGTCAGGTGGCCGGAATATAGTGAGAGAGCCTGTGAATGCAACAGAAACAGCGTCGCAGCGTACCATTTTCCAGCCTCCTACACTTTATGCCCGCAAATTCGCGTGATACCGCCCGACGCACGGGGTTCCTGAGCCCGACCGGATGACGAGGAGGATGACGATGGACGAGCAGACCACGAGCGCACTTCTGACGGAAGTGAAGCGTCTCGCCGACGCCGTGGAGCGGCTGGCAGGACCGGCACCCGCCATCAACGACTGGCAGGCCGCAGACTGTTTCGTCTGGGGCCCTGCCCGGCTCCATCTGCAGCCGGTCAAGCGCCCCAACCGCGTCGAACTTGGCCTGATCCGCGGCGTGGACCATGTCCGCGACATCCTGCACGAGAACACCTTGCGGTTCGCCGAAGGCTTTCCGGCCAACAACGTGCTGCTATGGGGCGCGCGTGGCATGGGCAAGTCGTCACTGGTGAAGGCCGTGCATGCGGATATCATCAAGGTCAACGGCATCCCGCTGAAGCTGGTCGAGGTGCATCGCGAGGATATCTCGACGCTGCCCGCCCTCCTCGACATCATCAAGGACGCGCCGGAACGGATCGTCGTCTTCTGCGACGATCTTTCGTTCGACCATGACGATACCGCCTACAAGTCGCTGAAGGCGGCACTGGATGGCGGGGTCGAAGGCCGGCCCGATAACGTGCTCTTCTATGCCACCTCCAACCGACGCCATCTTCTGCCGCGCCACATGATGGAGAACGAGCAGTCGACGGCAATCAACCCGTCGGAAGCGGTTGAGGAAAAGGTCTCGCTGTCGGATCGTTTCGGCCTGTGGCTCGGCTTCCACAAATGCAGCCAGGACGACTATCTGACGATGATCGACGGCTATGCAGCGCATTTTCAGCTGCCGCTGCCGCGCGAACAACTGCATCACGAGGCGCTTGAATGGGCAACCACCCGTGGCGGTCGTTCCGGCCGTGTGGCCTGGCAGTATATCCAGGACCTCGCCGGTCGGCTGAGGATTTCCACTGCTTCCCGCTGAGGCGTCACCTGTTTCGGAACGGATAAAGGCCCGGAGCGCGAGCTCCGGGCCTTTTCACCAACCTGGTACGCAATACACTTATTCCAGGTAAGTGATGGGGTTGACCGGCGCTGCATCCTTGCGGACTTCGAAATGCAGCATCGGACGCTTGACGTTGCCGGTCATGCCGGATGTTGCGATCGTCTGGCCACGCTGGACCTTCTGGCCACGCTGGACCGAGAGGCTGTCGGCATGACCATAGACGGTGACCTTGCCGTCGTCGTGACGAACGAGAACCGTGTTGCCGAGTTCCTTGAGGCCATTGCCGGCATAAATGACCACGCCGTTTTCAGCGGCCTTGATCGGCGTGCCCTGCGGCACGGAAATCGCGATACCATCGCTGCGCTTGCCATCGATATTGGCGCCGAAATTGGCGATGACGGCACCGCGAACCGGCCAGCGATACTTGCCGATACCCGTCATTTCCGGAGCCGCCGTTTCAGGCTTGGCAGCAGCCACTTCGGTCACGGACTTGGTGGCAGCCGGCGCCTTGTATTCGGCGGGCTGGCCATTTGCCGGAACGGATGCCGTCTGGACCGGGTCTGCGGCCGGTGCCGGGGCCTGGGCAGTTGCAGCCGCTGCAGGCGCAGCCTTGGCCGGGATGGCAAGTGCCTGACCGATGCGGATATTGCCGGTCGACAGGCCGTTGGCCTTCTTCAGATCATCGACCGAGACACCGTTGGCCTTGGCGATGCGCGCCAGCGAGTCACCCGGCTTGACGATGTAGGAACCTGCACCCGCGCCAGCGGCGCCATCGACCCTGCCGGTTGCGGCGGAGGCGGAGGTCTGCTGCTTTTCACGCGAGTTGGGTGCGTTCGGCAAGACGGCTACGTTCTGCTGCTGGTCGCCCGGCAGAACCGGCTTGCGGCCATCGGTCGGCAGACCACCGGCGTCGGTTGAGGCACGTGCCGGATTCGGGCCACCGAAGGTGGGGATGATGACGAGTTGCCCGGGGGCCGCGTCGCTCACCTGGCTCAGGCCGTTGGCGCGCAGGATTTCGCGCTGCGGCACGCCGTAGCGATCGGCGAGCGTCGCGATCGTCTCACCCGGACGCAACGTCACGCGGGCAGCACCCGCCGTTGACCAGCCACCCTGCCTCGGGGTCGAGCCGGTCGTCGCCGGCTCGGCGAGAACCTGGCCGGCATTGGCGGACGCCATCTGGCCAGACTGCTGCTGGGGCGCTGCAGGGAACGGCTGCGACAGGGCGGCAGCCCGTTCGGAATTGTTGTTGGATGCAGCAGGCGCGATGCCCGAGGGCGCAGCCAGCTCGGCGCGCTGGACGGAGGCCGGCGTGCTGGCCGCACGGGCCGAGCCCGGCGGCTCATAGGCTGGAGCTGCCGGCATTGGCTGGGCCATGGCCTGGCTCTGACCATACATGCCGCCACCACCGATGTTTTCGGCGGGAACAGGGGGCTGATTGCGCAGCGCGGACTGACGGGGAATGGACGCCGTGGTCAGATTGTCCGTGGAGAATACCGAGCTGAAGCGCGAGGCGTCGGAACTGCAGCCGGCTGCCGTACCGGCCAGAAGGAGCGCACCGCAAACACGAGCGATAGGCAATCCAGCTTTCGGCGATACACTTTTACGCATGACTCGACCCACATATGACACAACTTGATGTGGGTTCATTAAAGCGCGTTAGTATTACCGGTCAGTTAACCCCGTGGATTCGTTATGAACGAATTCGGCGATACGCATATAAAATATGCAAAAATCGGACACCTGCGGCGAATTTGGACGAGACTTGGACAGACCCGGGCACGCTCGTCAGAGGTGCTGGGCGATCTTCGGCTGCAACGGCAGGAAGGGAACCTCAAAGAGATCCTCGCGCTCGAAACGGCTCCCGGTCTTGGTCAGCCGGACCATGATGCAGCGCTCTTCGTCCAGCATCAGCGGTGCCAGCAGCATGCCGCCGGACACGAGCTGTTCTGCAAAAAACCGCGGCATGACCGGATAAGCTGCGGTTGAGACGATTCGGTCGAAGGTCCCCTCGCCCGGCAGGCCGTTCGAACCGTCGACCTGCCGCAGGATGACATTGCGAATCGACAGTTGTTCCAGCCTGCGCTGGGCGCTGGCAATCAGCGTCTTGTAGCGCTCGATCGAGATCACGCGCTCGGCAAGACGACCGAGAACGGCCGTGACAAAGCCGCTGCCGGTCCCAATCTCCAGCACGCGGTGGCCGGGCTTCACCTGAAGCATCGAAAGCAAGCGAACGGCGAGATCGGCACCTTCCATGAACTGCCCGCATTCGAGCGGGATCGACCGGCTCGAATAGGCATTCTGGCTGTATTCCGGCGGTACGAAGATGGAGCGTGGGGTCTGTTCGACCGCCGTCAGCAGGTCGAGATTGGTCACGCCCTCGGCCCTGAGCCTCAGAACCAGCGCCGCGAAACCTTCACGCTCGACGAGCGCCGATCTCACGCCAGGTCTCCCCCGGCAAGGGCCTCGGCGACCAGATCCTGTACGGCATAATCGGTCATGTCGAGCTTCAGCGGCGTCACCGAGATCTTCTTCTCTCGCAGGGCATGGATGTCGGTGCCGGCGCGGAAATTGCCCTTTCGGTCGCCGAAGCGCAGCCAGAAATAGGGAAGCCCGCGTCCATCCTGACGCTCCTCGACGGAAAGGCCGAATTCAAGCTTGCCCTGCGCCGTGACTTCGACGCCCTGCACTTCGCCGGGTTCACAGTTCGGGAAATTCAAATTGAGGAAGGTGCCCGGTGGCAGATCGACCGTCGATAGCTTTCTCAGCAGATCCGGCGCGAGTGTTTCGGCCACATGCCAGGGGATCGGCGAACCCGCCTCGTAGCTATAGGCCTGGCTCAGTGCAAAGGAGCGAACGCCGTGCACGGTGCCTTCAATCGCGCCAGCAACCGTGCCCGAATAGGTGACGTCGTCGGCCATATTGGCACCGGCATTGACACCCGAGAGCACCAGATCGGGCTTGCGATCCAGCACCTTACGGATCGCCATGATGACGCAATCGGTGGGCGTGCCGCGCAGCGCAAACTTCTTGTCGCCGATCTCGCGCAACCGCAGCGGTTCGGAGAGCGTCAGGGAATGGGCGAGACCGCTCTGGTCGGTCTCGGGTGCCACGATCCAGACATCGTCAGAGAGGCTCCGGGCGATCCGCTCCAGAGAGGCAAGCCCCGGAGCATGGATACCGTCATCATTGGTCAGCAGAATACGCATGGTCACTCCGGTTGCGGCGTGATCAGGCCGCCTTCTCAATTCTCTTGATGCCGCCCATGTAAGGCAGCAGCACGTCCGGCACGGTGATGGAGCCATCTTCGTTGAGATAGTTCTCCATGACCGCGATCAGGCAGCGGCCGACCGCCGTGCCCGAGCCGTTCAGCGTGTGTACGAAGGTCGTGCCCTTGCCATCCTTGTTGCGGTAGCGCGCGTTCATGCGCCGCGCCTGGAAATCGCCGCAGACCGAGCAGGAGGAGATTTCGCGGTAGGTGTTCTGACCCGGCAGCCAGACCTCGAGGTCGTAGGTCTTGCGGGCGCCGAAGCCCATGTCACCGGTGCAGAGCGTCATGGTGCGGAAATGCAGGCCAAGACGCTTCAGCACTTCTTCGGCGCAGGCCGTCATCCGCTCATGCTCGGCGATCGAGCTTTCGGCATCGGTGATCGAGACGAGTTCGCACTTCCAGAACTGGTGCTGGCGCAGCATGCCGCGCGTATCGCGACCGGCAGAACCTGCTTCCGAGCGGAAGGACGGCGTCAGCGCGGTAAAGCGCAGCGGCAGCTTTTCCTGGTCGAGGATTTCGCCGGAGACGAGGTTGGTCAGCGTGACTTCTGCTGTCGGGATCAGCCAGCGGCCATCCGTCGTCTTGAACAGATCCTCGGCAAATTTCGGCAACTGGCCGGTGCCATACATGGCATCGTCGCGCACCATCAGCGGCGAGGAGACTTCGGTATAGCCGTGCTCCGTGGTGTGCAGATCGAGCATGAACTGACCGAGCGCACGCTCGAGGCGGGCGAGCTGACTTGTCAGCACAGTAAAGCGCGAGCCCGAAAGCTTGGCGGCGCGCTCGAAATCCATATAGCCGAGGCCTTCGCCGATTTCGAAATGCTCAAACGGCTTGTGGTTCCAGGTCGGCTTTTGCCCCACCACCCGGGCAACGACGTTGTCGTGCTCATCCTTGCCGACGGGGACATCGTCAAGCGGAATGTTCGGGATGCGCGACAGAGCGTCGTTCAGCTCGGCGGTGAGCTGGCGTTCTTCCTCTTCGGCAGCCGGCAGCGTGTCCTTGAGCGAGGCGACCTCGGCCTTCAGCTTCTCGGCCAGCTCCATGTCCTTACTTGCCATGGCGGCGCCGATTTCCTTGGAGGCGCTGTTGCGGCGCGACTGCATGTCCTGCATGGACTGAGCAACCGCCCGGCGCTTCTGGTCGAGCGCGATCAGGGATGCCGACAGCGGTTCTGCCCCGCGCTTGGCAAGGGCTGCATCCAGAGCCTCGGGATTGTCACGGATCCACTTGATATCGAGCATCGTCGTTCCAGGTCTTCAGGTTCGACCGGGAGCGGAGTGGCCGGCGGCCAGGTCCGGCCCCATGTCTTGATGGGTTGAAAGTGGCAGGACCAGCCGGCACGTCTCAGGTCTTTTCTGCGGAGCCGACCTCGGCGAGTTGCGTGCCCGCGCGGTTCTTTTCGATGAGTCGCGCCACATAGATCGCCACCTCGTAGAGAAGGATCGTCGGCAGTGCAAGACCGATCTGGGACAAGGGATCCGGCGGCGTGACGATCGCGGCGACCACGAAGGCAACGACGATGAAATACTTGCGCTTGTCTGCCAGCCACTGGCTTTCGAGCAGCCCGACACGGACGAGAAGCGACGTCACCACCGGCAGCTGGAACACCAGCCCGAAGGAGAAGATCAGCGTCATGATCAGGCTCAAGTATTCCGAAACCCGCGGCAGAAGGGAAATCGCGACACTTCCGTCTTCCGGTGCCTGCTGCATGGCCAGGAAGAACCACATGACCATGGGCGTGAACAGGAAATAGACGAGCGAGGCGCCGAGCAGGAAGAGCAGCGGCGAGGCGATCAGAAATGGCAGGAAGGCCGCGCGCTCGTTCTTGTAGAGACCTGGTGCAACAAACTTATAGACCTGCGACGCGATCACTGGGAAGGCCAGGACCATGGCGCAGAAGGCCGCAACCTTCACCTGGGTGAAGAAGAATTCCTGTGGCGCCGTGTAGATCAGCTCGGTCTTAGACACATCGAGCCCCGCCCAGCCGACCGCCCACTTGTAGGGCACGACAAGCATGTTGAAGAGCGGCTTGGCGAAATAGAAGCAGACGATGAAGGCAACGAAGAAGGCGCCGAGCGCCCAGATCAGGCGCGAGCGCAGCTCGATCAGGTGTTCGATCAGCGGCTGGGGCTTGTCTTCAATCTCGCCGCTCATGCGCGGTCCTCACTCTTCATCTTGCGCGTCTTGGGCGCTGCCTTGACCTTGATGTCCGCTGCCGGCGCAGGCTCGGCCGTCTTGGGTGCCGACGATTTGGCCCGCACGGCCTTGGCTTTCGGGGCTTCGGCGGCCGCC
>LFEF01033535.1_pt1 | contig 34140 bp, 27 predicted proteins | sample 619371 | NCBI WGS metagenome assembly LFEF01 (sample SAMN03014291, study PRJNA259931) | freshwater metagenome | biome: lake; feature: waterbloom | place: China: Taihu Lake | collected 2006-08 | depth 0 m m
TTCGGACCTCGGCGTGAGCTTTTGTCGAACGCAAAAGCTCACGGCCGAAGCCTGTCTCCTGTCTCGACTAGGAAATTAATTTTGCACGACTACTTAAAGTTTTGTAACCCACTTTCCGCACTTCTTAACATTCAATTGATAATTTTTACTAATATATTGCTGACAACCCATTGCCAGTAAGGACTATAGCTACAATGATGGATTTTTATCAAGGTGAAGAATTGTAAACTTTTTTTTAGAAAAAATCAATTATTGAAAATGTTCTTAATAGTAGTTTATACAATGAAAGTTTTCGTCAAAACATCTTGGGGAATGTAAAAATATATAAAAGTATATGAAGATGTGCGAAATGTTGTTTGGAACTAATCTTAACAAAAAAGGGGTGATTTTCTGCGTTTCCTTGACGACAAGATTGAGAAGATATTCTGTTGACTATCTAAATTATTTCTTAAGATTGTCTATGAGTGCCAAATCAGGGAGAGGCAGTTTGAGTACTTGTGCTAAAATTCTCAATTTTCAGCGATTTTCAGCGATTTTCAGCGATTTTTTTTGATCAAATCTCCCCAAAAAAAGATTTAACCTTCAACAAAAAAACACATAAAACGGCTTGACTTTTAAAATTGCAGTGTCTAGACTTAGGGTTAGGTCAAGAATTATTTTGTAGGGCAGAACAAGTCCTCAAATATTTTTCTTTAACCGTTGAAATAAATTGAATTTGAACTTGGTAAGTTATGAAGAATTCAAGCCCAATAAAGAAATTGTCACTAATCGCTTCTGGAGTGGCTCTTTCCACCTGTGTTTTAGCCGTTGATAGAGCTAATGCCCAGACAATCCTTCTTGATTTTGAGGGACTGAAAGATACAGAGCAAATTCTTAACTTTTACAACGGTGGTACGGGTAGCCAGGGTTCTTCCGGTATTAACTACGGTGTCAGCTTCAGTCCTAATTCTTTAGCAATTGTTCAAGGCGCTCCTGGTAGTAATATTGGAATTTTACCTACCCCAGTGACGGGTGCCTTTTTCCTGAGTGGCTCCGCAAGTACCATGAATGTTGCGAATGGGTTTAGTACCGGGTTCTCTTTTTTCTACTCTGCCCCCTTCCAACCCGGTGTTGTGAAAATATATGATGGACTGAATGCTACAGGAAACCTGCTGGGTTCAATTAATCTACCCTTGACTCCTAATGGTGCGTCGGTGCCCGGCTGTAACGGTAAGAATTTTTGTCCTTTCCAACCTATAGGGTTGGCATTTAATGGAATTGCTAAATCCGTTGACTTTGGTGGTACTGTCAATCAAATTGTCTTCGATAACATTACCCTAGGACGCAACACCCCCTGCGTAAATCAAGCTGATTGTGCTCAGGTTAAGGTTCCCGAACCCACGTCTGTAATGGGTTTGATCGCCATTAGTGCTTTGGGTGCAGGTTCAGTTTTGCAACGCAAATTATTAAAGTAGGAATCTGACTGAGAAATTCGCTACTTAAAAATCGATAATTAAAAGCGGTCGTACTGTAATTAAGTGCGATCTTTTTGAACGTCAGTCCTCAGTCTTTTCGGTTATCAGTGACCACTTCCTTGCCTTCGCCCTCTTTGAATAACTTCTGCTGCTCACCATAAGTGAAATAGTCCTAAAAGTCTTGCCCCATAAGCACTTCAGGATTCCATAAGCAAAAATTCTCACACAAAGTCGAGAAGATCCTGGCTGCCGATCGAGTGGTAATAAACTGTTGACTGTCTAAATCATACTAAATCCGTTGAGTATGGGCTATTTAGGGCTTGCTGAAAAAGTTTTTCGTGGGGGTTGGGTGTGGGCTTCGGCCGTGAGATCAGCGTTCGACAAAAGCTCACGCCGAGGTCCGAACGGGTGTGGGGTTTTACCGATTTTCATCTGGTCAATTACCTAATTTTCAGGGAAAAAGTCCCTGAATTTTCCCCCCGGTCACTCCCATATTTGGTACTTTTTGATTGACAAAAAGTCTAAAAGTCTTACCCAACAAGGTTTTTAGATTTATTCAGCAAGCTCTATTTATGAGGACAGGCACTCATGCACTCATGCAAGAGGCAAAAGGGGCAATAGATAATCAGTCTTTAATAACTGGATTTAGTAAGCTGTTGACTATCTAAATTACTCGTTGAGACTGCACCGGAGTTGGGAGCAGCGAGCAGGGAGGGGAAGTTTGAGCATTTGTACTAAAATTTCCAATATGCAGTTTAAATTCAGTACAGCTTATCACTCCTGAAGACTGCACTGGAGTTGGGAGAAAGGAGCCTCTTGCCGTGATCGCATCAGTGATCAGTTATCACTGATAACTGATCACTGATAACTGATCACTGATCTGGGCTCACTCAAGCAATTTCTTCAGCAGGGCATCCACTTCCTCCAGGCCGGATTGATTATTTTTCAGGACATAAACCGCTCGCGCTTGCTTAAAAGCTTCCTCCGCCTCTCTTTTTCGTCCCCGACCCGCGTAGGCCCGACCGAGATTAAGATAGACATCGGCGTTATTGGGGGCAATTTTGGCCAAATCTTGATAGGCGATAATTGCTGCAAGATAATCTTTTCTGGCCAGATGGATGCGACCGATTCCCGCTTGTGCTTCCAAAGATTGGGGCTGCAGGAAAACAGCCCGACGATAAAAGGGGAGAGCCTCGTCAAAACGCTCTTGTTTTTCGAGTAAAATCCCTATTTTTAGCTGAATTAAAAAATTTCCTGCACTTTGTCGCTCTATTTCTTTTAAAATTTGGGTTCCACCATTTAAATCGCCCTGTTTAAGCAAAAGGCTGGCTAGTTGCAATCTTAATTCACTATTGTTAGGGAATCTTTGCAGGGATTTTTGGAGAAAATCGAGGGCTTCGCTGCTTTTATTCTGTTCGATCAAGGCTTTACCCATGATTTCGTGGGCTTGCTGATTATTGGGGTCGAGAGCTAAAACCCATTGGTAAACTTCGCCCGCTTTAGCATAGTTTTTTTGGCGTAATAATACCACCCCTAAACCGAGGTAGTGTTGGACGTTTTTCGGTTCTATTTGAATAGCGTAGTAGTAAGCGGTGGCTGCATTGTCATAATCACCGATATTAGCCAAACTATAACCGAGAGCATGGAAAAAGTCGGGATTACTCGGATCGAGACTTAAAGCTTTTTGGTATGCTTGGGCGGCGGCGTTATAATCCCCTTGCCGCGTTTGTAAAAAGCCAATTCCAGAGAAAATTCTGGCATTATTGCCATCAAGGGCGGCAGCCCGCTCGTAAATGGCTATAGCTTCCCCATAATTGCCATTTTTGACCAATTGCCGCGCTTGACGCAGTAGTTCGTTAACCTGTGAATCCTTGCTCACGATTGCCCCCCCCGGATTATCGGCGATCGCAATTGAGGCAGAGAAACAGCCCCCCGCGAGAAGACCGATGAGCAAGATTAAACGGGTAAATTGTTTCATCGCTTTACCTTTGTTAACGATTCTTAATTAAAGTTTATTGTAAATAGTATTGACAAAAATCAACTATTCTGCATCACCCTTGGACGAGATTATTGCGGGCCTCTTGGGCGACTTGGGCGCTTTTGTCGCCGGTTAACTGGGTCAAAACAGCGATCGCATCTTGCCCCCCTAAGCGACCTAAAGCTTGAGCGAGACGATAGCGCAGTTGCCAGTCATCATCACTAGCCAAGGGAACAAGTAAAGAGACGGCGCGAGGGTCGCCTAGTTCCCCAAAAGCACTAACGGCGGCCGTTTTTATCAATTCATTATCGGAGTTAAGGGCGATTTCGAGCAGTTCAAAGCCCCGGGGTTCCCCCAATTCGCCCAAAGCGGCCACAATGCTAAATTGAATTAACCAGTCGGAGGATTGTTGATAGACGGCCACCAGATCATCGTAGGCTGCCGTTAATTTTAACCCCCCGATCGCATCGGCCGCGGCTGCTTTCACGTCTGCTTCGGGATCGTGCAACAAGCGATCGCGTAGAATAGTTAAGGTCAGATCAGGATTCTGACGACCGAGGATATCTAACTGACTTACCGCCGAATAACGCACCCTAGCGTTACTATCGTTAATTAAAGGCTGTAACATCTCGAAGGCGATTTCTGGGGCCAAATAACGCAGTTGATTAACTCCCGATAAGCGATCGCCATAATCATCGGAATCGAGCAGCCGTTGCACGGATTCAGGGGAATAATTCATAATTTGATGACACCCTTAACAATTGGACTGATATTAATTGTCCCATGAATAGTTATCGACTCCTGACTATCTCGATCATCTTTAGTTCCCCGGTTTTTTGGGGCTGTAGTCCTCCCTCTCCTATTAAAAAAGAACCTACGGCCGAGATGATCGCTTCTCCTTCTCCCAGTCCGATTATTTCCGCATCAGACATTAAGGCCGCTAATCGTTATCGTCAATTGGGATTACAGTATCGTCAACAGGGAGATTTTATCAAAAGTATTGAAGCTTTAAAAAAATCGGTACAGTTAAACCCCAATCATCTGGACGGGAGAGTAATTTTAGGATGGACACAACACCTAGCTAAACAACCTTTAGCGGCACAAACAACCCTAGAGGAAACGATTAAAATTGCCCCCGATCATGTGGATGCTTATAATGCTTTGGGAATCGTTTATCTTGTCGGTGGTCATCTTGAAAAAGCCGTATTCACTCATACTAAAGCCGCTAATTTAAAACCAGATAATGAAATCGCCTACTATAATTTATCCCTCGCCTATCATCGCTTAAAAGATTTTAATTCAGCTATTAATAACGCTGAAAAAGCAGTTAAATTAGAGCCAAATAATCCCCATCCTCTTGTGGCTTTGGCAATGATTTATTTAGACCAAGGTGATAGTAAAAAAGCGCGGGATACCTATAGAAAGGCTAGGGATTTAGACGGTCGTTATCGAGAAAAATGGTTTCTGGCACACCTGAAGGAAGCGGGTTTTAGTCAGGAGCAAATTAAATTAGTCGAAAAGTTACTATCCTAGATTTGAAAGTTAATATTTCCCCTTAGGATGCCTGTCGATGTCCCAGTTTTAGGAAAATAGTTTCTAAATCTTCGCGGCAAGTATAAAACTCGCTTAAGGTCAGACCAGAAACCACTAAAGATTTCAACAATTCGGCACTATCTTCTAGGGTTCCCGTAAATTTAACCCGGAGAGTATTAGTATTAATAATTCTTTGCCAACTTTCCACAAAAACACATTGTTTAAGAGCGGTTTCTAAGGCTTCTAAATTGCCTAGAGTCGTAATCTGCAAGTATTGGCCGGCTAGACGTTGATTTAATTCCTCTAAAGAGGTACTTTCCACTAGATAACCTAATTCCATGATGCCCACAGAACTACAAAGTTCCGCTAAATCACTAAGGACATGGGAGGAAATTAAAATAGTCATACCTGCCGATTGTAATACTTTAATAATCTCACGAAATTGTAGGCGAGCGATCGGGTCTAATCCGGAAACCGGTTCATCGAGAAGTAAAATTAAAGGTTCATGGATAATCGTGCGGGCTAAACTTAAACGTTGTTTCATACCCCGGGACAAAGTAGCGATCGAATTATGGCTTTTATTGGTTAATTGTACCAGTTCTAGAACCTCATAAATGCGGCGATGACGTTGGGAGCGAGGGATATGATAAAGACGGGCAAAATAATCGAGATAATTCCAGACATTTAGGTCATCGTAGAGGGGAAAATTATCGGGTAGATAACCTAAATTTCTTTTCAGACGGGGATTACTCTCATCTCTTAAAAGACGTTCTCCGTGCAGATATATTTCTCCGGTTGTCGGTTCTTCCGCTGCCGCTAACATCCTAATTAAAGTGGTTTTTCCCGCTCCATTTGGACCGATTAACCCGTAAACTTCCCCCGCTGCAATCTGTAAATCCACTTGATTAACAGCCCCATGGCGGTCAAATTGTTTGGTTAAACCAACGGTAGCAATGGCTAATTCTGGTGTGTTCATAAATTTTTTTAGTTAGGTTCTCACGGTGACTCGCTAGTAAAAACAATATAATCGTTGATTTTTGCCCATTCCATTATGTCATGATCTGGAGCGCGAGGATCGCCTACCATTGACCAATGAACTGCTTGAATATCGTATTTTGCCAACACCGTTACCCACTCAGGGGTGAGATTCATATCAATGATAATTTTCATGGCAAAGATAGGGGAATTTCCACTTCTTCTACTCGCCAAGCAGCATAGGTAAGCGCTTCATCAATATCAGCCAATTCTAGATAGGGATAAGCGTTAATAATCTCCTCTTTGGAGTAACCAGCAGCGATTAATCCCACTAGGGTTCCCACAGTGACTCGCAAACCACGAATACAGGGTTTACCTCCCATGACTTCCGGATTAAAAGTGATACGCGTCAGAGTTTCCATGATTGTTGTTAAATTGTTTGAGCCTTCATATCTTCTCAGTATATTCTCATCTAATAATTTTCGGTGAAAACACTTAAAAATAAATCTTTTCTGCCAGAGGTGATAGTTTTGCCGAGCGCTTGGGTATCTTAGGGGTGTAGAGTAATAACATGGTAGTATTTTCCCTGCGATCATGACGGACACAATCATCGAGGTGGAAAATTTAGGTAAGCGCTATGTTCTCGACCATCAACGGCAACGAGAGAAGTACACTGCTTTGCGCGATGTGATTGCCCAGGGGGTAAAATCGGCGTTAAAGGGTTTCGGAGGCAAAAAAACCGAGACTAAGGAGGAATTTTGGGCGCTGAAGGATGTCTCTTTTCAAGTCAAGCGCGGCGAAGTGGTGGGAATTATTGGCCGCAATGGTGCGGGAAAATCGACTCTTTTAAAGATTCTCAGCCGGATTACGGAACCAACCACCGGACGAGTCCGCTTAAAGGGACGGGTAGCGAGTTTATTGGAGGTGGGAACCGGTTTTCATCCAGAGTTGACGGGAAGGGAAAATATCTATCTCAATGGTGCGGTGTTGGGGATGATGCGGCAAGAAATCGATCGCAAGTTCGATGAGATAGTGGCGTTTGCCGAGGTGGAAAAGTTCCTCGATACTCCCGTTAAGCGCTATTCTTCGGGGATGTATGTCCGTTTGGCTTTTGCGGTGGCGGCACACCTAGAACCGGAGATTTTAGTAGTAGATGAAGTCTTAGCGGTGGGTGATGCGGCTTTTCAAAAAAAGTGTTTAGGCAAGATGGGTGATGTGGCCAGCAAGGAGGGGAGAACGGTTTTATTTGTTAGTCATAATATGGAAGCTGTAACCCGTCTGTGCAATCAAGCCTTTTTATTGCAATATGGTCGTCTTAAGTTATTCGATAAAGTAGATACTGTTGTTAACAATTACTTGCAAATAAAAATGGGGTTAAGCTCAGAAAAACAATGGACAGAAGACAATGCTCCTCGAAATGAAATAGTGACATTACTCAATGTTAAAGCACAAGATAACAAAGGAATAATAAAAGATTCTTTTAATCTATCTGAGCCTATATATATTTCTATAACTTACAGAGTAGAAAAGCCCAATTATGTCTTGTCTGCTGGCATAAACTTCTTTAATGACAGAGATATTAATATTTTTGATTTACATGATGTGGATCAAGAGTGGAAAAGAAAAGAAAAAGATATAGGGACTTACCGCTCTATAGTCAAGATTCCAGCTAATTTTTTAACTGAAGGATTAATTATTATTTGGATTGCTATTCTTACGCCAGAACCTTTTCATGTTCACCTACACGAAAAAGATGTTATTGTTATTAACGTGAGCGATGATTTTGCAGAAAATTCAGCGAGAGGTGATTATATTGGACACTTTCCTGGATTAATCAGACCCTTGATGCAGTGGGAAACAAAAATAATATATCAGTTGCCCTAATATGATAATATTGTAACTTGCTAATCACGTTAAATACTATTTAATAGGAGAATATCATGAAATTCACTGGAGAACGTTTTATTCCCTCAGAGAAAGGAGTTATTAGATATGAACACTTGCATAGATATATGGCAATTATTGATTATGTTAAAGACAAATCAGTAATAGATATTGCTTGTGGAGAGGGATATGGTTCGTCAATTATGTCCGCATTTGCAAAAAATGTTAGTGGAATAGATATATCTCCAGAATGTATTGCTAATGCTCAGAGTAAATATCAAAGAGAAAATTTAACTTTTTTACAAGGATATTGCAATCAAATACCAGTTAATTCTAGATCAGTAGACGTAGTTGTTTCTTTTGAAACAATCGAACATCATGATCAACATGAAGAAATGTTAGCAGAAATAAAGCGGATATTGAAACCTGAAGGAATATTAATTATGTCTTCGCCAAATCGATTAACTTACTCTGATATACCCAACAATCATAATCCCTTCCATGTCAAAGAACTTTATTATGAAGAACTTAAGATTCTGTTAGACAATAACTTTAAAAATGTCCAAGTTTATGGACAAAAAATACTCATAAACTCTGCTATTATACCTTTGAATAGTTCATTAGATGCTCTAGAAAAAATCAGATTTTATCCACAAAATAATCAATTTCATGATGAAAATAGTGAATTTAAAATGGAAAATCCGATATACTTTTTAGCTATATGCTCTGATGAGAATATAAATAATCTGAACATAGTTTCATCTATTTATATAGATTCTCAAGCAGATATATACCAAGATTTACAGAAAACCTACAAAGAATTTAGTCAAGTATATGCCGATCTACAAGATATCAAAAATAGCAATTTTGGTAAAATGAGAGAACTATGGATGAAATTTAAATCTTTTCTAGCAACTTCTTGAAATTATGCTATTTTTACCAAAAATAATCATAACCCTTAAATATTTAATTCAAGACTGATAATCTTACAATTTAGGCGGTTTCATGTTGATTGGATAATTGTAATAGAGTCAAAATTGTTTATTTAAAACTTTTATAGATGTTTTTATAAACCAAAATGTATTTTCACCTATCAAAAGCAAGTGAGTTAATCTACCATTGGAAATTGTCTCTTTTCTTATATATATTGTGAAATATAACTTTGTTTTTCACTATCTATTCTTTCCTAACTATTGAGAACTATAAAATTTGTATTTGATCTGCGAGAGTGTAGCTATATGATAAGTATTAAGAAAATAATCAAAGATTTACTATATCAGTCCAAACATAATATAAAATTTTTTGTTTTTTTTCTGTGGTCAAGATATACGATTACATTGCAGTTAAAGATAAAAAAATTATTTGACCTATTGAGACTGGGACTAATGATTAACTATGGCATTCAAATACTGGATAAACCCACCGAAAAAATCCCTCTTAGTTCAAGCATTAGTTATTATAAGTGGTTGAGAAAAAATTACGCTAAAAAATCAGACATAGAACAAATTAAAGCTCATCTGTCTGGTTTGACTTATCAACCTAAAATAAGTATTATAGTACCAGTATTTAATCCTAATAAAAAATATCTTCAACAAGCTATAGAATCGGTAATCGCTCAGATTTATTCAAATTGGGAACTTTGTATCGCTGATGATGCTTCTACACAATCAGAAACCAGAGAGATTATTAAAAATTATTGCCAAAAAGATCACAGAATTAAAATTATTTTTCGAGAAAGTAATGGTAATATTTCTGCTTGCTCGAACTCAGCCCTAAGCCTAGCCACAGGTGAATTTATCGCCCTCCTAGATCATGATGATATCCTCACTCTAGATGCGTTATACCACATCGTTGTTTCACTCAATGACAATCCTAGTGCCGATATGCTCTATTCCGATGAAGATAAGATTAATGAATATGGTCACTTAGAGCAACCTTTTTTTAAACCTGATTGGTGTCCTGATTCATTTCTGTCTCGAATGTATATCTGTCATCTCGGAGTGTATCGTCGTGATTTAGTAGAAAAAATTGGTGGTTTTCGAGTAGGTTATGAAGGTAGTCAGGATTACGATCTTGTCTTAAGATTATCGGAGCAAACTAACAAAATTATTCATATTCCCAAAGTCTTATATCATTGGCGTATTCATAAACAATCAACATCCAAAAGCTTGGATGCTAAAAGTTATACTTCCTTGGCGACAAAAAGAGCGATCACAGATGCTTTACAAAGACGAGGTGAATGCGGTGAGGTGATTACAAATTCTCACGGCAATCAAATTATTCGTTATCAAATTACTGAATACAAAAAAGTTAGTATTATAGTACCAACCAGAAATTTAGGAAAAATCCTTAACACCTGCTTACAATCTATTTTCCAAAAAACAGAATACCCTAATTATGAAGTGTTAGTTATCGATAATGGTAGTACAGAAATAGAAACAAAGAAAGTAATTAATTACTGGCAAACTCAAGAAATAACTCGATTTAAATGTTTACCGCTAGATATTCCCTTTAATTTCTCAAAAATCAATAACTATGCTGTACAACATTGTGAGGGACAATATCTGTTGTTTTTAAATAACGATACTGAAGTTATTACTCCTGACTGGATAAATGCAATGGTAGAACAGGCACAAAGACCGTCAATTGGAGCAGTCGGAGCTTTACTTCTCTATCCTGATAATACGATTCAACACGCTGGGGTGTTAATGGGATTTGGAGGAGTTGCCGGCCATAGTCATCAGTATTATCCTGTAAATTCTTTAGGCTATTTTGATCAGATTCATACTATCAATAATTATTCGGCCGTTACTGGGGCTTGTTTACTTTGTCGGCGAGAAGTTTTTGAAGAAATTGGTGGTTTTGAAGAAGAATTGAGCATTGCCTTTAATGATGTAGACCTATGTTTAAAAATGTTGGATAATGGCTATCAAAACATTTATTTACCTCACGTTAAACTTTATCATTACGAATCAAAAAGTCGCGGTTATGAAACCACAATTGAAAAACAAGAAAGATTTACTAAAGAAGTAAAATTTATGATTGACAAGTGGGATAAATATATTCAACATGATCCTTGTTATAGTATTCACTTGCGACCATAATTTTAGAAGGAGTATTTGTGTATAAAGTTGCCAGTTATATTACTTTTTATCAAGATTCTCTATCTCTACAAGCTTGTATCCAAGCTATTAAATCCCAAAGCTATCCGATTCAGCACTTAATTATAGTTGATAATTCTCCTGAGCCTCTATTACAGTATTATTCACAAGATGAATCGATTACTTTACTTTCTCATCCTGAAAATATCGGTATTGCGGGAGGTTTAAAAATAGGTATCCAATGGGCGATCGCTAATAATTATGACTTTCTTTGGACATTCGATCAAGATAGCCAACCGTCACCAGAACTATTAGAAAAATTACTGGAAACCTATCAAGCGATCAAATCAAGAGAAAATATTGGTATTATAGCACCCTTAGCAGTGGATAAGATAACAGGACAAGAATGGCATGGCATTAACTTTAACGGTTATCAATTTCAGGAAGCTGAACATCATAAAATAGCCCAAGATTATTATTGCTGCGATGCGGTAATTACTTCTGGTTCATTAATTTCAATTCCTATTGCTAAACAAGTACCGCTGCCCGATGAAAAATTTTTTATTGATGCTGTAGATTGGGAATATTGTTGGAAATTTCGACAAGATAACTATGATGTTGTTGTCGCTCAAAATGCCATCTTAGATCATCGTTTCGGTAACTCACGACAAATTAAAATCTTTCCTATCTCAAAATTAATTACTATTTATAACTACTCTCCCCTAAGATACTATTATATTCATCGAAACTATACCTACCTAGAGACTCGTTTAGCACAAAAAAACAATAAACTAATATTTTCAGTGTTCAGACGTTTACAGTTTTTGCTAATTTTAATTATTAAAATAGCACTTCTTGAACCTGATCAAAAACTATTAAAAATCTGGGCTTGTCTCAAAGGAACCTACGACGGATTTCGTGGCAAACTAGGAAAAACTTGGCAATAACTTCGATAAAATACCAAACACCCAGCGAAAAAATAACCACTTTAAAGGACAATCTAAACCTTGCAATTCTGGTAAATTAAATAACTCCATCACCCGACAAAACTCGGCTAAATTTTTCCTTCGCAACATCCGAAAAGCACCAGCGAGAATAAATTGATGAAAAAATTTTCCTTTACATCTGTCTAATTCCTGCGGATTTAACACATCTGTCACTCTCGAAAAAATCTCTAATAGTCTTCTAATTGTTGTTTGATTAAAAACTCCCATAGTTAAAGCTTGTGAATGTACCGTATAAGCAGAAGTGATAGTAGGTACACATAAAACCCCATAATGACTAAAGAGACGTATCCACATATCAAGGTCTGTGGGTTCCCCCAAAGCAGCATTGAAAAATCCTACTTCTTTAAATACCTGACGCTGAATCACCATAGCAGGAAATCTGACAAAAGACGAATTTGACAAAAGTTTAATTAAAGCTGCTTTCGGTGCTAAATAACCTTCATTTATTTGTCGTTTTAAGACCTTTTCTTGCTCATCTACCACCGCCACCCCAAACAGCATCACTGCTCTATCACAATCACTGATCTTTGTCAATATATTTTGCAAAGATTCAGAATATAAAAAATCATCATCATGGAGAACTAAAACGTATTTACCTTGAGCTAATTTAAGAGAATAATTCCAGTTTTCTGCCATGCCTAAACTAGGTTTATTCGCTTGATATTGCCATTGTCCAGACCAATTTATTAAAAGTTCTTGAACTACCTTTTTGCATCGTTCATCGGTAGAATCATCAGAAATAATAATCTCTATTTGCTCAACAATTCCCTGAGAAATAATTGAATTTATCCCCCGTTTTAGCCAATCAGGACGATTATAAGCTGGAATACAAATACTTAGTTGAATCTCTGGTGTCATCTTCTATTATTTTGCTAAGATTTACCTTACTATTATTGCGTAATCGAGATATTTCTCTGGTTACTTTTTCCCATTTCTCCGCACCAACTCTAATAACAAATAGCAAACTAATTAGCGATCGCTATTTCCTCAATCAAGAATTACAAAAATTAGGATTTACCTAAATTATACAACGTACTGCCCACGAAAGCTATATTTTTAAATGGACAGCATTTAATCTCAATACCGAACCTGATCACAGCATTTATAAACCTGACTCTATTTATATTGAAGCTATTAAATAAATTCTAGTAGAATATAATAACACATATTCCCTTGCTTAAAACTATGGTTGCTACCACCTCCCCCCAAACCCAAGCAGAAAATCCTCTCAGCGATATTCTCATCGAAAAAATCGGCCAACTTTCCCCCTCCCAGCAGCAGGAAGTCCTCAACTTTGTCGAATTTCTCCAGTACAAAAAACAACCTAAAAAGACTATTTGGGACAAAATTGCCGAACGAGTCGCTCAACTACCCCCCGAAGTTATCGAGCAACTCCCCACTGATTCCTCAGAAAACCTCGATCATTATCTATACGGAGCGCCCAAAAAGTGAAATTAATTTTTGTCGATACTTTGTACTGGGTAGCCTTAGCTAACTTAAGGGATCAATGGCACGAAAGAGCAATTGAGTTACAAAAAACTGTATCCAATCGCCGCTTAATCACCACAGAAGCAGTTTTAATTGAATTTCTCAACTATTTTTCTTCCTTTGGTTCTTTCATGCGTCAAACTGTAGCAGGAATTACCCATGATATTCTTGATGATCCCGATATAGAGGTGCTGCAAATAAATTCATCGCTGTTTTTATCGGGATTAAACCTAGACGAACAAAGACTAGATAAAGGTTATAGCATGGTCGATTGTATCTCAATGATGGCCATGAAAAATCGAGATATAAGCGAAGTTCTTACCCACGATAAACCCTTTAGTCAAGAGGGTTTTAATATCCTTCTTTGAAATCTAGTTTATTGTCATTGACTTTTTATGACAAATACCCAAAAATAACCGTAATTTATGACCAAAAAAGCCGATATAGGTAGTAAAAGACTAATTAGTTTAGCCCCCGATAATTGGGCAAGATGGTTAACCCAACAACCCGACGTACAAGTGCAGGAATTTCTTAGCTCAGAATTTCAATGGGTAAGTCGTGCCAACGATGTTCTCCTAAAAGTTTATAGCCCCCAAGAGGGAGAATTTCTGCTCCTTAACGAAATCCAGTTGCGTTACACAAAGCAAATGCCCCAAAGAATCCGGGCTTACGCAGCCTTAGCCACAGAACGCTACAATTTACCCGTTTATCCCGTCTTAGTTAACATTTTACCCCGTCAAACTAACTCAAGGATTCCCAGCCGTTATAGCTCAGAATTTATGGGAATCCGTGCCTATCAAGAATATCGAGTAATTAACCTTTGGGAAGTATCGGCAGAAATAGTATTTCGAGAAAAAATATCGACACTTTTGCCTTTCGTTCCTATACTAAAAGGAGGGGGAGAAGAAACCGTAGTTCGCACAGCCCTGCGAGAATTAAGGGCAAATGAAAGCCTACAGGACTTAGAACCCTTACTTTCCTTTTTTGCATCATTTGTCTTAGAAATACCAATAGTTCAAGAAATTATGAGGTGGGATATGACCGTATTAAGAGAATCGCCCTGGTATCAAGAAATCCTCAGAGAAGGATTGCAGCTAGGAGAACAGAGAGGTATTCAATTAGGACGACAAGAGGGACGACAAGAGGGACGACAAGAGGGACGACAAGAGGGACGACAAGAGGGACGACAAGAGGGAGAAGCAGAACTGATTATCCGACTTTTAACCCGACGTTTTGGCAGTTTAGATTTAGCTATGACTGAAAAAATTAAATCTCTATCTATCCCGCAATTAGAAACCTTAGGAGATAGAATTTTAGACTTGGCCAGCAGTGAGGAATTGCTAAGTTGGTTAAATGAACAAAGATAAAAATATTCCCTAAAACTATGCTTTCTCCTAGCCTTTTCCAGACTCTAACCCTAGAAGATTTTCTCGGTCAATAAGTAGTCGTGCAAAATTAATTTCCCAGTCGAGACAGGAGACAGGAGACAGGAGACAGGAGACAGGAGACGGGAGACGGGATCAGATTTGAGTTTTTAGTTCACTGTTTACTGATCACAGCAAAAAGCTGACGGAGTAACTGCTGACGGTTTGGATGTGTAATTAATTTTGCTTAGGTACTTACTGGAATAATCCCCGCTACGAACTTGCTGAGGGAGAAATAATCGATTTGGAACCTACCGGCCCCCACGAAACCGTTAGCGGCAAACTCGCCTTTTGCTGGCGAGTTTGGGGGGTAATCGAGCATGATTTACCTCCCCTTAAAACGGCGGTTCAAGAAATGATAGAAACTCTTGATGATAGTTAATTAAAAAGATTTTCCCTCAAAGGTGATATTTCCCTGGCTCTCTGGGTATATTTAATCTAGATACTATCGGCAACCGCAAGCTTATGACGAAAGAACCAGTCTATATCATCATACCCGTTCACAACCGCAAAGCCATCACCCTAAAATGTCTAGAAACCCTAGAGAATAACGGTGATTTGGATCAATACCATGTAATTGTCGTGGATGACGGTTCCTCCGATGGCACATCCTCCGCAATTCAATCCCAGTACCCCGATGTCATCATCCTACAAGGTGACGGGAATTTATGGTGGACTGGCGCAATTAAAATGGGTATGGAGTACGCTTATCAGCAAGGTGCAGAATATTTTATTTGGTTAAATGATGATTGTTATCCCCAAAAAGAAGCGATTAGTCAACTGGTAAATTTATGCCAATCTAATCCTAAAATTATCGCTGGTGGTCAGTGTTTTGACCCTGATACTCTTGAACCAAGTTATGGAGGTATTGCAATAAAAAAATACGAAGTTATTAATATTTATGACAAGCAAAAAATTTTGTTAGAATGTGATGGACTAGCTGGAAATTTAATCTGTATTTACAAACAAGTAATTGACACAATTGGCTACCCAAATTCTTTTTTATTCCCACAATACTATGGAGATGTTATTTATACCAATGTAGCTAAAAAAATGGGGTATAAGTTGATGGTTTTTCAAAAATCTATAGCCTTATGTAAAAATGACCATCCTAGAATATCTTGGTTAAATCCCGACAAACCGCTTTTGACATACTGGCAAGATTATTTTCAAATAAAATCTTCTTCTTATTGGAAGGCAGAGTTAAATTACTATCGAGAATTGTTTGGATTTCAAGGAATTCTGTTATATGTATATAAAAAAATTGTTAGATTTTGGTTGTTTTTTATTTTTGTGACAATTACCCCGCCATCTTTTCGTCAATCTTTGAAACAAATAAAACAATGATAAAAATTGCTTACGATATCACAGTATTAGGACAAGGATATATCAATGCAAAGGCAAAAACAGGTGTTTATCGGGTAGTTGATTCACTGTTGAAACAACTGTTAGATAGAAAGGATATAGAAATTGATTTAGTTGCATACAATAGCTTAAATAACATCTGGGATAGTGTTAGTACCGAATTATTTATCAGCAATGAAGCGGCAAGAATTAGGAAACAATATCAAAGCTGTCACCAGAGTAAATTAAATTTATTGAACCTCTATAAGGTAGCAGTTAAAAGTCAAAAACAATTTATTAAACTCTCTAGTCAATATTTACCTGTAATCTATAAACCCGCTCTAGCTTTACAAATTCCTTTTAAGCTTTTAGGAAAATTTGACATAGATTTTCACTTTAATTCCCAAGCAAATATTTATCATTCTCTATTTTATGCCCTACCATCAAAAGATGAAATCAATAGAATTTCTAGAATCTTAACCATATATGATTTAATTCCAGTTTTGGACTCAAAAAGCTTTACCACCAGTATTTGTCAAAAATATGATAAAATGCTCCAAAGTATTGATACTAATCAAGATTGGATTACCTGTATTTCCCAACATACTAAAAATGATTTTTGTAACCATACAGGAATGAATCCTGAGCGAGTTTTTGTTACTCCCTTAGCTGCGGATACTCACTTTTTCCCCGTTGAAAATCTAGATATTATCGATAATACACTTAAAAAATATCAGATTAATAATGCTCCTTATCTTCTCAGTCTTTGCACCTTAGAACCCAGAAAAAACCTCAGCTTTCTAATTCGTTGTTTTACGAAAATTATCCTCGATAACCCCAGGATAGACTTAAATCTAGTTTTAGTGGGTGTTAGTGGCTGGAAAAACAACGATATTTTAAAAACTGCCCAAGAAAACCCGATTTTAAAAAATAGAATTATCTTCACTGGTTACATTCCTGATGAAGACTTAAGTGCTATTTATAGCGGTGCCACTGCTTTTATTTATCCCTCTCTTTACGAAGGATTTGGATTACCTCCCCTAGAAGCAATGCAGTGTGGAACCCCGGTGATTACTTCTAATACCAGTTCCTTCCCCGAAGTGGTGGGAGATGCGGGAATTATGATTAATCCCACCGATGAAGACGCATTATGTCAAGCAATTTTAACTATAATTCAAGATAGCCAACTCAGAAAAACTCTCTCAGAAAAAGGACGAGAACGCGCTCAACAATTTAGTTGGGCAAAATGTGCCGAAGAAACCGTGAAAGTTTATCAAATTGCCGCTAATTGCCGTTAGGATGTTCCTGTATAAACTAAATGGTAAAATAGCCCATCAGCGCTTTTCCTACCCCAAAACTCGATAAAATCCTCAAAGAAAGAGATATTCAATAAGAACCAGAAAAACAAACCCTGCTGGCAAAAACTCAGTCATGGCTTCCTGAAAATGCTGTAGAATACGGAATTAATCGAGCTTATATCTTTGGGGGGAAGAGGGAATTTTATGGACAACCAAAAACTAATTCTGTTGCCAACCCTTTAGCCACTTTTTGCGGGTAATTGGCAGTAATGCCCAGAAAATAGCCTTATTTGGCTGAGAGAAAATCTTCAGGTCAGTATCTCTAGCATCAGTTACCACATTTATCTTCCCCCGACTCGGTTTTCTCAGCTATTGACAAGGGTTCCCCTAAAAGCCTACAAGTATTTTGGATAGGTATGGCCATTGAGGAACCGACCAAAATATGAAAATAACGACAAGATTACGGGAATGGGGCAAATTTTTCTTAAAAAGCGGTGCTAGTATCGCCCTAGCACTATTTTTAATCTTAAGTCTGTTCACGGTTAAGGGGACTGCCCCTGCTTTAGCTGTGCTTGCTCAGGGTGATGCGGTAACGGATCCCACTGCTATTCTACGCAATGCCTTACCCATAGATAATAAACCAATTCGTCAAGTGCAACAATCGATCGAAGATATTGCCAAACATCTGCGGGCCAAACGTTGGAGTCCGATTAAAAAAGATGTCAAGGATGCCAATTATGCCCTTTCTACCAAAAGCAACGCCATCTTAGATAGTGTTCCCGAAGCAAGTAAAAGCCAAGGGGAGGAATTAATCGAAAAACTCAAAACGGGAGTGACAGCCCTGGATAAGGCCGTAGAAGCGAAGGATAAAGAGGCAGTTTGGTCAACCAGACGGGACTTGCTCAATAATATCACCGCTTTAGAAGAATTAATGGTGGTGGGTTTTCCCTTTAACGTTCCCCCAGAATACGCTAACTTGCCGCAATTGCGAGGACGCGCCACCGTAGAGATGCAGACAACCAAAGGAGATTTAACTATCGTTGTCGATGGTTACAGCGCCCCGGTTAATGGGGGTAACTTTGTGGATTTAGTCCAACGGGGTTTTTATGACGGTTTACCCTTCATTCGCAGCGAAGATAATTTCGTTGTGCAAACTGGGGATCCCGTCGGTGCAGAAGAGGGCTTTCTTGACCCGAAAACTAAGCAATATCGCTCTATTCCCTTAGAAATTTTGATTAAAGGGGAAGAAGAACCAGTTTATGGCAATACTCTCGAAGAATTAGGGATTTACTTACCCAGTCTCGCCTTGCCTTTTAACGCTTTTGGTGCAGTGGCCCTGGCGCGTCCGGATACTAATCCTAATGGGGGTTCCTCGCAATTCTTTTTCTTTAAATTCGATAATGAATTAACTCCTCCGGGGTTTAATCTCATGGATGGTCGTTATTCGGTTTTTGGCTATTTAGTCCAGGGAAAAGAGGTGTTAGAAGAACTTACCGATAAGGATAAGATTATCACCGTTAAAGTGGTTTATGGCTTAAATAATCTCGTCCAACCTAGCTAGGGTGGGGGTTTTTAACTGGGTTTTGTCAAGGCCAAAAGATTAGTCAAGATAGGGGAAGCAGCTCAGATTCTGGGTACTTCCCCCGATACCCCAGAAAGTGGCAATTATCGGGGCAAATATTCCCCGCTAGTGAAGGAAAGGCAGCCTGACAATTACTCCATCTTCTCCATTTTGGCAGAAAATTTTTTTCTCGAAAGATGGTAGATGACTGTCAGGGCTAAAAATATTCAGTTTCTAGATATATCCAGATAGTCGGATCCCCCCGCCTATCGGCACCCCCCTTATTAAGGGGGGATCGGCACCCCCCTTATTAAGGGGGGCAGGGGGGATCAAAGACAAAATCTATCTTTAATTTAATTATAACCACTTACTTAGTATTTACTCAATACCTAGTTTTTGCAATGTTAGTAAACGTTCTTGACTAAACTCCTCGTACACTGTTTTCAGATGAGTGATATTCTCCTCCTCTGTTTCCAAAGTTTTCCCATCTTTAACCACTTTTTTGCCTTGACTTGCCAAAATTTGCCAAACAAATTGTACTGCATTTTGGTTAGAGGATTTAGCCAAGAGGAATAATTGTTCTAAACGATTGACCACTACTCCAGTCCCAATCAAAGGAGAAGCTAAAAAGCTTAATTCCTCATTATAGATTGCTTTGGTTTTCACTGCATTATTAAAAGCATTAGTAGATGGTTTCCGTTCTTGGCAAGTTTGCTCATCCACAGCAGGATGAATATAGCCAATACCAGTTAAAATCATGAGAGCTTGGTAAAGACCATTTAAGTTAATATTTGAGGTTTTGGGGTGATTTTGTAGTTGAAGTAAAGTTTGGGGAGATTCCGCCAAAACCTGACAAATTGGCTGATAAACTGCCTCCTGTAACTTGACTTCTCCCAGGGGAAACTGCTGCTCGAACTTGATATTTGCGGGATTAACAATCAGGGCAAACCGGGTTTCTTGTAGTTGTTTAAGCTGTTCTTGGGGAGTTAAACCTAAAGAGCCTCGAATAAAAATATCACGACGGAATTGGCTATTAACAAAGAAATCTCGCACCACTTCCCGATAGATTGGGTCGCTGATTTTGGCTAATTTCTCTTGAGCTGCTGGGGAGAGATTGACCGCATCAATATGGTCATTAATATGGGCAGAACCCACATATTTAAGTTTCGCATCCTCTAATTCTTTCGCTACTTCATCGAAGTAAAAAGAATTCCATTCCTGATTGAAATACTCGTGAGCTAAATAATAACGATTTTGTTCCTTCAGGCGCTCGTAACGATTTTTTAAAATTGGGTTTTGGACAAAATAACTAGCATTAGCTTCTAATAATTCTCCTGTAAAATTAAGTGCCTGTTCAATGCGGGTTAAAATTGACTCGGAACTGTGTTGACCATGACGCAACATCAAAGCTTGCATCGGCATCGCCGCCGACCACCCCGGAAGGGCATTATAGGAGATATAAACTAATCCCCCCACCTTGAGATTGCGGCGCATAAAATTAACTATTGCTTGGCGATTTTTGGCACTAATCCAGCTATAAATTCCGTGCAAGCTGATGAAGTCAAATTGAGGTAAATCTCTCTCTAAAAATTCCTCAAAACTATCATCAAAGAAAAGAATATTCTTCATTCCCGCCTTGGCCGCTAAATCTCTAGCTGTGGCGATATGGCTAGGATTAAAATCATTGGCATAAAATTGGGCGTGGGGATAGGTAGCCGCTAAAATATTCGTGGTAAAACCCTGACCACAGGCCAATTCACAATAGGTAAATTCTTGGCTAGAATCGGGGGGTTGAATCGATTTAATCAGAGTCGCTAAACCTAATTTTAGGGGACTTAACTCGCCGTAAAAGCCGCTAGTGTAGTTAACTTCCAATACATATCCTTCTGTCCAACTCATAGATTTTCCTCAAATATAATGACAAGTCATAAAATTAAGACTTGATTATACAGGAAAAGAGCCAGATAAGCTGCCCGCGCCTTTAAATTGCTTGTTGAGGTGAGGCAAAAGGCAAGAGGCAAGAGGCAAGAGGCAAGAGGTAGTTAGATATGTATAATCAATTGTGTCTAGCTGCTTACGACGCCTATTAATACTAGAGTATTAACCGTTTAGCCAAATGATTCGGCAATTGCCAATAAACCCTAGAAGCGAGATTTCTCGTGAAAACTGACAGTCTCTTTTACCAAATCTTCCTGCGTTTTCCGGACAGTTTCTTTGACTTAATCGGACAACCCCAACCGGGAGCAGCAAACTATCAATTCACCTCCCAAGAGGTGAAACAACTCTCTTTCCGTCTCGATGGCTTATTTATACCACTCAGAGAAGATAGTCAGCAACCCCTCTACCTAGTGGAAGTGCAGTTCCAACCAGACGACACCCTCTACTATCGACTTTTTGCGGAATTGTTCCTATTTTTAAAACAATATCGACCACCTCACCCCTGGCAAATTGTCGTCATTTATCCCCATCGTGGGGTGGAACGGGAACAATCCCTACATTTTGGCGAAATCCTCAATTTATCGAGCGTTAGACGCATTTATCTCGATGAATTGCCCCACCGGTCCCATCCCTCCTTAGGAATCGGTGTGATTAAATTAGTAGTAGAGTCGGAAACAGCAGCGGTGAGGACTGCTCAAACCCTAATCGAGCGGACTAGAGAAGAAATTACCGACCAGTCCAGTCAACGGCAGTTAATTGACCTAATCGAAAGTATCATCATTTACAAATTCCCCCAGAAAAGTCGCGAGGAAATTGAAGCTATGTTTGAACTAAGTGATTTAAAACAAACGAGAGTCTATCAAGAGGCACTGGCCGAAGGAGAAAAACAAGGTCTAGAACGAGGTATAGAACAAGGTCTGGAACGGGGTCTGGAACGGGGTCTAGAACGGGGTCTAGAACGGGGTCTAGAACAAGGTCTGCAAGAGGGGGAACGTCTGGTGGTGGAAAACCTGCTCCGAGTCCGCTTCGGTGAGTTAGACCAGGCACTGCAAGCTATTATCAGCCGGATTTTACAACTGTCCCCAGAAGAATTTCCCCCTTTACTTCTCCATTGTTCCAAGCAGGAACTCTTAAAGCGATTTCCCCCAGAAAAGTCGCAAGGAAATTGAAGCTATGTTTGGACTAAGTAGTAGGGTAGGGTTGATTCATGAATCAACCCTACTATGAGAGTTGATTCATGAATCAACCTACTATGACTGGACCAGGGGAGCAGGGAAATCAATTCGGTGTGCTTGGAGAATAAATATCTGCCAGAAAGCATCAGGGTTGATTGGTCGTCAATCTGACGGAATGACTATATCAGTGATGGAAACACTACCTATAGTAATCCCCGAACCGAGCCGAGTCGCCCTCGCATTTTCCTAAATAAAGAAAAAAGCTAACCATGACGGCTAGCTTTTTTCTAATTATCTACTTCAACCCAATCGAGGTTTAAGCAAAGTTAGCGGCAATCAAGTTTTGAGTACCGTTAAGCTGAATTAAGAGATCGGTTGCACCGGCCTTAGTCGCATCCGCATCGTTACCCAAGACAAAGGTATTACCGCCGAAGATGAAGAAACCAAGATTATTAGCCTTGATCTGTTCGGAGGCTGACTGCACTGCCGCACTTAAGGTGGTCACGGTTGGATCGATAATCGCTTGGGGTTGTAACTGAGCTGCTGAGAAACCAGCCGATTTCAGGTTCAACACATCGCGTGCGGCAACAGTATTTTTGAAGTCAGTTATTACATCAAAGGATTCCTTGCCTGCCACTAGAGAACTGGCGTTGGAGTTGGAAACACTGAGGTAAATAAAGGTATCGGTATCACCAATTTCACCAGTACCAGTACCAGTTAAACTGTCTCGACCATCGTTACCAGTCAAGCTATCGGAACCCAAACCACCAGTGATTTGGTCATTGCCTTTACCACCGATTAGGGTATTACCAGCAATTTTCAGGTCTCCCGTGGCACCAGTGGCGGTGAGGGCGCCAGTAAAGGTACTGGCGTCGATAGTGACACCAATTTGGGTGGCAGTAGCTTTGCTGGCATCTAAGGTCAGATCCTGATTACCCGTCACGATAAATTTCGTGTTATTGGGGGTACCCTTATCTTTGACCACCAGTTTGTTAGCATCCGTACTCTTGAGAGTATCAATTTGAGAGGCGACGTTAACCGTACTGCTGCTAAAGGCGGTAAAGGTGAAATTCTCGATGGTGGACTTGTCTTTGAGAACCAAGTTGGTGGTAGTAGCGGCTTTCTGATCGTTAGCGACGAGGGTAAAGTCTTTACCAGTGTTATCCAAACCAACTAGGGTAAAGGTGTTATCGGTGGTGACACCAGCAACATCGATCTTACTGGCCTTACCAGTGAATTCGTAGCTCTTGAAGGCGGTAATCTTGGTGGCATCCAAAGTGGCATCGGTTCCATCGAGAACTAAACTTAGGGTTTCAAAATTGGTCACCCCATTGATCGCTTTGGTTAAGGTGTCATCGAGTTTGGAATTGTTTAAAACCAGCTTATCTTTGCCGTCGCCACCGTTGAGAACGTCTTTGGTGTCGAATTTATCCTTGGTAAATTCAATGGTATCAGCCCCTTTACCACCAGTAAAAGTGACGTCGCCGTCGCCAGCTTTGATATTCAGTCCACCGTCTAACTTGCTCGCATCGATGGTTGTGACTTTATCGGCGAGTTTGGTGGTGATTTTAGCAGAACCAGCACCGGTGAGGGTTAAGGTGGCCGCATCCGCAAAGCTGCCAGCCACTAAGAGGGTATCGATGGTGAGGGTTTTGTCAGTGCTGATGTTAACTGCCTTAACTACGGTTGAATCTGTAGCTAGGGTTGTGAGAGTGTTGCCGCCAGTGGCATTGACGTTGACGGTGGCGATTTTTGCGCCGTTTAGAGTGGCTTTGTCGAGGGCGGGGACATTGGTGAGATTGAGGGTCGCGGTAGCGGCGTTACCAAAATTACCCGTAATGTTCTTAACGGTGGAGGTGTTCTGAACCCCTAGAGCCACTCCATCGGGAAGGGTCGCTGTGATATCAGTTATCGCTGGGGAGACGTAGGTAACGGCCTTCAGTCCTGTGGCGGTACTAAAGTTAAAATTAAGATCCTTCGTGATCCCGATTAACTGAACGTTCTCCACATTGGTTAATTGGGGCAGAGCCGTAGCGTCAACGTCAGCCGCGAAATACTCAAAGGTATCAGTGCCACCACCACCGTTAAGCTGGTCGGCGGCTTGGACAAAACCCTTGGAACCAAGAAATATATCGTTTCTTGTGGTGCCATTGAAAATATCAATTCCCGCAGTGAGAGCAAAAGTTTGCCCGTTAGCGGCACCGGCGGCGATAGCAAAGTCAGTGTTCGCTTGCTTGGCCGCCGTGACGCTGGCCGGGCTGGCCGTCACCGTATTGATAATTGACCAAGATGACCCGTATTGAGTCTCAGTAAAGGAGGATATGCCCTGATCGAGCATTTTTTGGGCGAAATCTAAGGCTACGTCCGCGCGGTTTTGCAGGGCTGCCTGTCTGGAGGCTGGCGAAAACTGGTTAATAACAACGGGCAGTTCTAGATAGTTGGGGATACCGTTATCATCGGGCGCACTGAGCCAGCCGACCCAGTAGGTAAGTTCGGCGGGCGGAATGTCTGCTGCCGCAATCCCGAAGGCACGAGCGAAAACTTGTTGAACGTACTGTTCCTTACTGGCTACATTGGGAGCCGCTAGGAAAGGATAATTAGATTGGGCTACCGGGGAGGTAGCGAAGGCGACAACCGCTTGATCCCAAGTGATATTTGCCGCCGCGGGGCTTGCCCAGTATTCGAGATCGGACGAGGAAGGCGCACGGTTCGCATAGAGAATAGACAGCCCGATAATTGCGTTTTGACTAATTGCCATAGTTGTAATTTAAACTCCTCACTCTAATACAGTAGAAAATGCTCGATGGACACAAGGGTATCGATCCTACTAAGCTTAATGATAGCTAAAAAATCCTCCCTGTCAAGCCTTAAGCTTTTCAGCATGGTTAAATTTCCTCCTTCTGTCAATTTTCGGTTTTCATCGAAAAAAATGGGTTTGAAACCCCGTCCTAGAAGGACGGCTTTACTTTGTTTTCCCTTGCGGGAAGCTGGTTTTTGAAAATCCCGATAAGGGCAAGAACCAGCAAACTTGTCTAAGTCCCTTCCCGCAACACAGCTAAGATGCCTTGTCTGACAACGCCTTACCAATAAGGCTTAGAGATAGTCCGAACGAGGGAAGTATTCGGAAGTCTGTTCCAAGCTGTGTCTCTTGCGGTAGTCGCTACTTGCGTCGCCTAGATTGGTCTGGGCAAGCCCCGCACCTTTAGGACGGGGTTAGTGACGGTAATTCCGATTGTGGGCGATAGCATTAGGAGACGAAAATAATCTCTCTCAATCTACCCCATTCGCCATCTACCATTTTAACTTGTTCTTGGCAATACCTTTAGAAACAAGCAGGATTTATTACGAAAAATTAATAAGGACTTGTCACCTTTATTTTCGGTACTTTTTGAAAAAAAAACAGACTCTCCCTAGACTAGGCTGGGACTTCTAGCCAAGAACATCTCTCCTTCAACTATCCAGCCCCTGAGCCGGGTTAATTAAAAAGCTAATGCTCATCAAAGGTTACTTGTTTAGCTGGTAGTAATTATATTTAGGCCACTGGCCAAACTTAAGTGTATCTTAAACAAGTATGGAATGGCATAGACTAGGCTAACTGGTATAATACCAGGCGGGACTAATACCACTACGGGGATTGACAAAAACACAGTCTAGGGTCGCCAAAACGTCATCTTCCCCACGGTAGGTATCACCAATATCCCAGAGACGAAAGCCGAGGGGCTGTAGCCAACCAATGATTTCAGTTAACAGAGGCGTGTTTTTGCCATAGCCTCGATAGAGCCAACACTCTAGCAGGAGAATGTCCACTCTTGGCAGGGTGTTAATCGCCCCTTTCAGAATAGACAGTTCGTAGCCTTGGGTATCGATTTTAATGACTTGAGGATGAGGTAAACTGAGGGATGCAATCATCTCATCGACCGTAGCTATGGCCACGGTTGCAGTGGTTACATCCAGTCCTGTGTCACTTAAATCTAAAGCACTACTGGCCACCAGATTGGGGAAGATATTCATGGTGACTTCGCCACTTTTTTCGCCTAATGCTAAGGGATGGAGGTGAAAATTAGGGTACAAACGGAGATTTTCTTGGATAATCGCTCGATAGGCGGGAGCATGGTCGATTAAGGGTTCAAATAGATGAAATTCCGCCGAGGGAAGCACTTCATGGATGTCTTTTGACCAAGAGCCATCAGAAGCACCAATATCAAAGATAACTTGCGGTTGATAGCCCAAGTTTTTCAGTCTTTGAAATGCGTCCATATCTAATTGAGCAAATCTGGCTTGGGTTTTATAGGTTTCCCCGACGGATTTATAATTGGTAGCTTCCATAATTATCCTTGAGTATAGTTAAGCATAGTACCAGTCGGGAGTTATTCCAGATTTTGTGTTAACAAAAACACAGTCTAGAGTGGCTAAAACACCCTGTTCGTTACGGTAGGGTTCGACTACATCCCAAAGTCGAAAGTTCAGGGCAAGTAACCAGTCGATAATTTCCGTTAACAGAGGTGTATTTGGTCCGTAGCCCCGATACAGCCAACATTCTAAGATTAAAATATCAACATTGGCGAGGGTTTTTTGCGCTCCCTTCAGGATCGATAGCTCACTGCCTTGGGTGTCAATTTTGATTACCTGGGGTATGGGCAAATTTAAGGAAGTTATCGCTTCATCTAGGGTAAACATTGGCACGGGAACTGGTATAGTTTTGATTCCCGTGCTGGTCATATCTAGGGCGGTGCTACTGACGACGCTATCGGCAAAGACATTGATAGTTGTATCACCACTTTTTTCACCAAGAGCAATTTTATGCAAATGAAAAGAAGGATACATTACCAAGGTTTTTTCGATAAATTCTCGATATTCGGAGCAGTAATCAATTAGAGGTTCAAATAAGTAAAATTCAGCCAGTGGAAGGACTTTTTTAACATAACAAGACCACCCACTATTAGAGGCCCCAATATCAAAGATAACTTGGGGATGATAACCGAGATTGGACAATCGTTGAAAAACCTGACGAATCTCTTTGAGGACTTGCTCGTCACTCAACTTTTCTAATACTTCTTGATAATTTTGATTAATTTGGCTTGGGTTATCATTCATACCAGCTAATGGAGAAATTTTATGAGTTTTTTTCAGTTCTATTTAATGGCTACATAAGTATGAGATACAGATAGAACTTCATCTTTACTATAGCCTTTGCTGTTTAACTCTGCCAGAATAGCATCGGTGAGATATTGTTCTCCATCTTGCCAAATATCATTGCGAATAATATAGGAAACATCAAGGGAAAGAGCCGCTTCTATATACCGATTTGAAGGCATAAAATTAAAGTAGTCAGAGAACATAAACTCTGCTAAATTCTTAGCGTAAATGTCCTTGTTTTCTGACTCTAAAGAAGTTGATAACAATCCTTCTTGCTCTTGTATAGCTACCAGAGGTTTTAAATCTTCTAATTGTTTATGTTTTTGGAGATAGAGAAATATGTCATCTTTTGATAGTCTTAAATGAATCCAAGGATAATCGGCAAATAAACCGTATTGATGATGACCTTCGTAGGAATTCCACAGAGGCGCAGCCACACAGTAAATTAATCCTCCCGGTTTTGTCACTCGCCATATTTCCGAAAAAGCCGCTTCAATATTGGGAATATGTTCCATAGTAGCGGCGGAAAAAACTAGATCGTAGTAGTTATCGGGTCTTGTCGTCGATTCGGCTGATTCTTGAAAGTAGGAAACTTTTTCATGAGTTAAGCCTTGGCCGATATCTTCGCAAACATCAAGACCGTGAACGACGGCCGCTTCTATAAAAAAGCGGCAATCCCTGCCATCGTTACAACCCACCACTAAAACTTTTTTGTCCGTTAGCTTGTGACTGGGTATATATCTTAGGCAATCGTTAGCAAAATAGTTGAGATAATCCATAAACTTTTTCAATATTAGGTTTGAGTTTCTAAGCAGAAAAGTAAGTAGCTGGCATAACGGAAGCAGACCAAAGTAAGGCTTGATGGAAGACCTGATAATCTTGGAAAAAGAAAACATTTCCCCAAGAATTATCGAGAGAATAGGCAGAATTACAGTAATAACTAACGTCGGAACTGCCCCAAATACGATAGATAACTAGATGCCAGTGATAATCTCTTTCCTTCATAGCATTGACTAAATCTGGTAATTGATTCATCGCTCCCGAACGACCAAAGGGGAAATTTTGATCCCAAAATTCCGCAACTACCACGGGATAACGATAGTTACCCATACCTTTGATTACTTCTAAATCAAAGCCTTCTGTGTCAATTTTAACCAAACCAATATCTTTAGGTAATTCCTCGGCCTCGTGGAGACTAGCTAGGGTTTTAACAGTAACGGGAATAGTATCGGTAAATACTAAACCTTCCGAGAGAGAATGCTTAGTTAAGCTGTTATAAAAGCTGGCATCTTGATAGGTGTTGTCTGGGGTTTCATCGGTGGCTATATGGAGTTCTTGGGTTTGATTTTCGGAACCGAGAGCAAAGGGAAAAAGCCGAAAGTTAGGATGATCACCGAGGCGATTTTTGAGCTTATCGATTACAGCAGGAAAAGGTTCAAAGGCATAAACTTGATAACCAACTTGTAGGAGACGACTAGAAACATCGCCACGATTAGCACCAATATCTACTGCAAGACGATGGGGAAGATAGGAATATAAATAAGTCATTAATTCGATGTCTATATCTTGAAAATATTGTTGATCGGTAATGACTTTATATTTTTGAGAGTGAATATCTTCAAAGATTTGGCGGTTCTCTGCGCTGATTTGATCGAGATTTTCTTGTATTTTCTGTACGGCTCCAAAAATAGCATCGCTTTGCTGTTGGTAAGCTTCATAAATTCTCTGGAAAGAATCGAGAATTAAATCACTATGTTTTTGGGAGTCTTGTCGCACATGGCTGGCTATTTTTTGGAAAGTGTCGAGAGTTAATTCGTGCTGTTTTTGAGATTGGCTGGCTATTTTTTGGAAAGTGTCGAGAGTTAATTCGTGCTGTTTTTGAGATTGGCTGTGATTTGTCTGGAGTTTTTCCGTCAATACTTGAATATTTTTAATTATATCTACGGAAAACTTCAGTAAAAAAGCTTGATTTTCCAGTGATAAATCAGCCTTTCGCTTGGTTTCTGCATTTTCTTGTCGGATTTGCTCCGTGGAGTTATTGAGTTGCTCAACCTTAAAATCTAAGGGATCAAGCTGACTAAGTTTCTCCAGTTTTTCGAGTTTTTGGATTTGTTCAAGTTGAACATGACTGAGTGAATCAAGTTTTTCTAGAAATAAATCTTTGACTGCTTTAACTCGCTGAACTATTTTATTTTTGGCTAATAATTGTTTCATCATGGGGTATATTATTTTAGGTATAGAGGATCAAGGTTTAGAGGGAAACTGATTAATTTCTCGGTTAGTTTCGGGAACTAATAGATCCTGACGGATAAAGACGATTTCCTTTTGCAAGAGAGTTCCATCTATTGGTGATCGCCATTCTCCCGTTTCGTCATAATAGCGAAATCCCAACTGGTCCAACCAATGAATCATTTCACTAATAACTAGAGATTCCTCATCGTATCGGATCACGGATAGTTCGGCGATAATCAAATCCACTTGGGGGAGAAATGCTTGCGCCCCTTCTAAGACAAGATGTTCGGCGTATTGAACATCTATTTTGAGAATGCCACGCCCAGAAATCTGCTGCTCTGCGGCGATCCGATCAATAGTAGTGACAACCACTGCCAACGGCTGATAGTCTCTCAAATCGGCGGGATTAAGCAGGGAACTACAGTAAAAATCGGCAGAAACTTGCAAATTTAAACGTCCTTCTTGATTGGAAACCGCCACTTCCAACAATTCTGCCATGGGGATATTGCCGATAAAATAATCCCTAGCGAACTGCTCATATTGGGAAGTCAAGGGATCGATGAGAAGATAACGAGCTTCAGGGAATAATTGACTAACGGTAAAAGACCAGATGCCGTGGGAGGCACCGACATCGATAACGAAATCCGGTTGATAACCCTGGCCTTGCAGACGACGCATCACTTGATAAACTGGCACATAGTCTTTATAAATCTTTTTGGGGACGGGTGGCTCAATAAAAGGCACGGCATCGATCGGCGATCGAGGTAAAATCGCTTCAAATCTGTCATCGGCTGCTTGTTCTTTTTCTAGGGACTGCCACACCCAATCGTTAATATCTTGATCGGAGAATTTTGCCGCTACTTTAACGGCATTTTCTCGCATTCTTTGCTGATTTTCGGGGTTAAGAACATAATCCACGGCTGCTGCCAAACTTTCAGGTGTATAATCACAAACCACACCGATTTGAAAGCGATTAATAAAGTTAGCCGCCGAGGTTTTATTACTGCCTAAAAGAATTACTGGGGTGTTAGCAGTGGCGAGGTTAAAAATAATCCGGCCGGGTAAACTAAGACGAGACAATTCTGTCCGATCATCTCTTTCGTCCATGGTTCCAGTGGGAACAATAACAAAGGGATATGCTTGTAGTTGTTGTGCTAGTTGTTCTTCGGGATAAAGTCCTTGGCTATAAAGTCCCCATTTTTCTAATTCTGCGGCAGATTCTTTGAGCCAATAATAGTTAGAATTGCCATACCAATCTAGTTTAATTCCTGCCCCTTGAATACTCTCTAAAAGAGATTGAAACCATTGGGGACTCCAAATGCTCCCTAATAAAGCTCCCCATTTTTCTTGACAGCGTTGGCGAGAAACTTCGGCAACTTCACTATTAATGAGACGGTGGGGAACGATCGCCGGTAGGAGCCAAAATTTGTAGCCGTACTTATTCTCGTAAGCGTTGCGGAGTTCGGGATGGGTGGCAAAACGAACGGAACATTTGCTTAAAAACTCCTCCATCAAATCATCGGCAATCTCCCGAACGCAGATATTCTGATCGTCCATGATGTAGGTGGCAAGGGGAACGTTAAATAATTCCTTAATAGCGATCGATGTCAGAATATCGCTGGCGTAATAAGGGACACAAAAAACTTTTTGGACTTGATGGTGTCCGAGAGTTTGTAGAATTGATTGAAATATCGCTGGTCGCGACATTTTCTTATGGTCAAGATGGAAGCTTAAGACCCCAAATTGTTGTTCACCACCATAGTGATTATCGGAACGGATAGAAATAATCTCGCTATCATCGGGAAAGATTCTTCTGACCAAGGCTCCTGTCCCGTGACTTTGATTGACTTCACTAGCGGTAACGATCACACCGCACTTAAGGCTATTTTTCTCGAATTGTTCAAAGCGATTATCGATGGGTTTTCCCTGTTCTAACGATCTCCAGAGCCAATCATCAAAATGATCGGCTTTTAAGCTTTTGGCTAATTTTTGACTGGAATAACGGAGCCGCAGTTGATTGCTTTCTATTCGTAGTTTCTCTATTTCTGCTAATAAGCTTTGAGCTTTATAATCACAGACAGTTCCTAGGTCGAATTCTTTGACGAACTGAGCGGCGGCACTATCTTCACGACCAACAATAATGATCGGAGTATTAGCAACGGCGGTAATAAAGGGAATGCGGGATGGCAAACTCAAACAGGCGAATTCGGGACGCTCTTGCTCGTTTTCAGAACTGGCGGTGGGAACGATTGCAAAAGGGGCTTGACGTAAGTAGTAGATGAGAGCATCTTGGCTGCAGTAACCTTTAAAGAAGATACCATCTTGTTCTAACTCTGCTTCTTGGAATTGCAACCATTGACGGTTAGGATTGCCATACCAATCTAATTTGATCTGGGATTCTCGACATAATTGCCTGAGATTTTCTAGCCAAGTCTGAGACCAGATATTACCGATCAAAATCCCTCTTGCCATAGAATCGGGTGCGGTAATTTCTGGTGGCATTAAATAACTTTCCACTAGAGGCGGTACAAACCAAATTTTCCTTTCGTATTTTTTGCTATAGGCTTGACAAAGAGGCTTAGAAATGCCTAAAATTAGATCGCTGCTATCGATTAATTGCTTAACAATCCCATCGGCCACAGCCCTGACATAGATGTTTTGATCATCCATCAGGTAGGTACAAACGGGTACTTGAAAGAGAGATTTAATCGCTGTGGCTACATAAAAATCTTCGATAAAGTAGGGAATTACTAAGACTCTTTTCGGTTTTAAATAAACAAATAAATTTTGGATTTTTACTAAAATTTCCCCGTAGGAACAACCGCGCACATCTAGACAAAAATTCTGAACGCCAAAATGATGCTCCCCTCCGTAGAGATTAGTGGTTCGTAAGGAGACTATCCGACCAGTATCAGGGAAAATTCTTTTTAAAAGAACTCCGACACCGTGATTCTCATTGATTTCGTTTGCAGATACTATAATATCATAACTTTCTTGGAATTTGTCGGCAAAACTATTTAAGTCTTGTAAGGACAAACTAAGTTTTTTTTGTAGTTCCTGATAAGAGGCGATCATAATGATTAATTATAATAGACTTTAACTATAGACATTCCATTGACTCTGACAGGGTTTCTCTGAAAAACAAGGTAGAAACTCGTTTCGCCTACTGCCTCGTCATTAAGATAACTGCCGTTTTTTTCTTGGTTATCCCTCTAAAAATTTTATATTTTTCGATATACCCTGTCAAATTTATTCTCATCCATCCCACAAAACCGAGATTGATCCTTGCAGGGCTTAATGTTTTTAAGATTGTTCATCTCCTTTTTACTAACTTCGGCAACCGCTCTCACAATGACCTTTTTATCTCGCTTTTTGTTTCCCCATCGGCAATTATCATCTTGCCTTGGCAGACTAGAACTGATGCACCACCCACAGAAACTTCCGTAATTGACCGGTTGTTTTTCTGAAACTTTAATTGTATGTTGCTGGGTCTGCCCATTTCCACCCCTTGGATTATCGTCCATTGATTCATCCCTTCCCTAGAAGATTCTAAGGCTCCTAGGTAGCCTGCCAAAGCGGCCACAGCCGAACCAGTGGCGGGATCTTCCATAACTCCCAAACCAGGGGCAAACATTCGGCCATAAATACGAGATTGGGGTGATTCCGGGTCAAAACAGCAGACAAAAAGGGAATTAGCGGGGGATTGGCCTAATAATGATGACCAAAGACCTAAATTAACCCTGATTTTCCCTAAAATATCTCGATTTTTGACGGGGATGAATAAAAAAGGAAGACCGCAGGAAAAGGCGCGGGGGGGATAACCGGGTAAGAAATCGGCAACGCTTAGGGAAAGAATCGCCGCTAAATCATCGAGAGCATAAGTATCCGTCACTAATTCTGGCAATTGTGCCACTTTTAACTCACTATAGACGGGTTTTTCCCCCTCCATGAGAATTTTTACCGGTACTAAACCGACTCCTTCCTCCAGATAAATCGTGGTTTCTTGGTGGGGGGGAATAGCACCGATTAGGGCTAAAATATAGGCTGTGCCGACGGTAGGATGGCCCGCAAAGGGTAATTCGGTACTGGGGGTGAAAATCCGGACTTTTTTAGTGCCTTGGGGCGTTTCTGGCGGAAAAACAAAGACTGTCTCTGAGAAGTTAAATTCGGCGGCGATTTTTTGCATCTGGGTGCGGGTTAATCCGGATGCTTCCGGAAAAACCGCCAGGGGATTACCGCCAAAAACGCGATCGCTAAAAACATCGGCGGTATAGTAGGAATAGGTAGGCACGCGGGGGATAGGGCAACAGTTATCGGAGAATTTTTTCATCTTACACCTATTTTCACCCGTGACCGCCCCCGGTTGTCTGTCTAGGGATAGATACTCCTTGTCAGTCCTGTTAGTCTCTGTTTATTAAGAAATAATTAAAATACAGAGTTTTTCCTAAAGATAAGGTATGTCTTGATAGGGCATCGTCTCGGAGTCTCCTCATAACTGCTATAGGCTCTACTACTTAGGGTTTGCTGAAAAAGCTTTTCCTGGGGGCAGGGTGTGGCCCCCCCAACCCCCCCGACATCGGGGGGGTTGGGTGTGGGGTGTGGGGTTTTATCG